>Ga0065711_1026676_pt1 | contig 62722 bp, 59 predicted proteins | sample Hoacrofraction12_FD_59098 | JGI IMG/M metagenome (GOLD analysis project Ga0065711, IMG submission 59098) | Hoatzin crop microbial communities from Cojedes, Venezuela - Epithelial fraction 12 v2 (version 2) | ecosystem: Host-associated > Birds > Digestive system > Esophagus > Crop | place... | reverse complement strand
TTTTTTTTTTTTTTTTTTATTTTGTCAACCCATTCTGGGCTGGAAGGAATTTAGTGTAGGCAGGACAGTGTAGTCAGCAGTCTGATGGACTAAGCAATCTGAGCCTGCTTACCTCTGTGGGCCATGATCTTAAATTCTGGCTTCTCTCGGCGTTTGACCCTAAACCTTCTGCCACTAAAAGATCTGTCAGCTGATTTCGCTGAGTTTTAGACTGGAACGTGCAGGGTCAAGGCGGATCACAACAAGCAGCGCTGTGAGGGAAGAGAGCCAGCGATTCACAAAGAAAAAGTGCTTTAAACATTCAAGAAGATAAGTGGCCAAGGAAAATGATTTTTAAAGCTCACTCCATGAAAACTTTGTTAGGGAGAGAACACAATGTGCAACGTGTCTTGCAGCACAAAAGATGCTCTGTGAGAAAGCAGAACGAGCTACCTAGTGATTAAACTTTCCAAATGAGCCACTGTTAGAGGAGGAAACAATAACTGGAAATAAATCGGTATCAAATTTCCTTTTTCTTTCTTGCCACAGGGAAGAAGGAAAACAACTTGCCATTAGCAGCTGCAGGAGCTCTGCGGAGGGCTCGGTGTTGGAGTGCACTGTGATGGGCAGAGGCACGAAGCAGAGGCCGTGTGGATGAGGGGGAGAGATGAAAGAGCAGAATTAGGGCCACAGCAGAGCCAAGGAAGGGATCAAGGTTGAAAAAGAAGAGAGACCAGAGGATGGCAATGAAGTGCAGCAGCAGCACTGCTTCCTGATGCTGAAATCTTGCATGGCTCTTTTCCTTGTTAGATCTGAACTCACTTACAAAGGAGGCTGGTGCCCTTTGCTCCCTTTGCACATAGGGAAACAGAGGCACAGAAGGGCCAGGCGCTGAGCGCCCGAGGAGCAGGGCTTCTGCCCTGCCTGCTGTGTGTATCCTGGCCTGGGAAGCCGATGCTGGGGTGAAAGCTGCCCTCAAGCGGGGTCCCCATGGACAGAGGTGCCTAAGGCAGATATTTAGGCTGGAAAAGTCAACAGGAGGGTCCTGTTGTGCACCACTGTTGGGAGTTCCTTATGGTCACCACTGGCCCAGATCCGCAAAGGTGTTTTTTGCTGGGCAGCTGTGAGTCAGGGAGTTTTTGCTTGGCAGGTATGAGTGCAGATGTGAGAGACCCTGGTGTTTAGCACTTGCCTTCCTCCTAGCTGTGTGCCCAGGGCAGGCTTCGGTCTGGCACATGGAACAGGCTGGGTTGTGTGTCTGGGCAGTTGTCATCCCATTCTGTCCCTCCACACCTCAGCCTCAGCGTTCCTACCTTGATGACAAATTCAGTGATCTCATTTACGAGGTGCTTTTGGGATGCTGGAAAGCACTGCCCAAAGCAGGGGTGATTTCAACCAAGGCAGAATCGCCCTGAGTACATCATCCCAGGGTGGGCTGACGCCTCTCAGAAATCCCGCAGCGGTTGATCTTGCCCACAGCCCAAGGCAGAACCGTTGTTTCCCTCTAGCTCATCACCTCTTCAGATGAGGTGTTGGGGTCTGTAAAGCTGAGCTTGAGGGCAGCAAGGGAACAGGAATGTTCCATATGGCAATTAGCCAGCACACAGCCTCTGAGGCCACAGGGTTAGAAAATCCCAGCCATTTTGTAGGCCAGATCTAGGAAGCTTTGAAAGGACATGCTTTTCAAAGACATTTCCTGAAAACCAGGGCCCTGAGGGGTACCACTCGACAGAATGACCCTCATGGCAACTTCTACTTTGGAAAAATTTGGGTTTTCTTTCTCTCCTGCCTGTTCTGTGTTTCTTCTTTTTTCCTGACCCCCAAGTCTTTCCTGCCATCCAGCAAATCATTTCCTTCAGCTCCTTCTCCAAGGTACTTTGTGCATGTCACAAAATCCACAAGATCTGAAGAGGGGGAGGAAGGGGAAAAATACAACTTTATGGCACAGGCAGTAAGAACTCAGTTTATTATTTATAATGCTCAGCTGTAAGCAATAAACACAGGCACCAAATGTAAATTCTGCCACTTCCCTTACCCTCTCTGTATAATTCCCTGGTAAATTCACATCATTCACTGTCGGCCTTAATGTGCTTCTATTTGTCTGAGCTACAGATTTCTCTGTGTGATCTTTTTTCTGATGAAGTAATATCTCTATGGGTAGTTCTCTTCCTCTATCCTTAGTCTTGTAAATTAAATTCATTTAAAATTCAAAGGGATAATATTCTGCTAAAATAATCTGCTGTATCATTGCAGGTCGTGGTGTTGGACTGTAAAATAAAAGCCTGTTTATAACTTGGCATTTACAAGGCTTGCTTCTCCCAGAAGCTAGCAATGCAGTGGGTAGAGCCGTCTGAGGAGTTGGAAAGATGTCCCTCTTCTGTATCACCAAAGGGAGATGTTCACATATCCTGGGCCTGTGACATCCAAAAGATTACCTAAGTGGACTTTCAAAATGCAATGCACCTTTGTTTGAGCATCACCCTTCCCCAGGGCCTTAACTTTGCTCTTTAGTATGGTGCTTTGGGGAGTTCAAGGAAATCCAACAGTGGGAATCCCACTGTTCCCTTGCTCCCAGTTTCCTTCACTTGAACACTGCGGTCCTGAGCGGAGGCAAAGCCAGGAGGAAAGACAAGAGATCCACATCCCATTTTCGTGTCGGGGATCTGCTCCTCAGTATGCTACATTTCAGGAGCTCAAAACTTGATTTTTCTGGGAGGAGGATGAAAAGTTGTTACTTCAAATTTCCTCACATCTCAGAAACAGCAAAAAACTTCTGTCAGAATTATCCAAGATAATTTTCTTGAATATTTCATTTTCCTGTTACATATCAGAATGAAGTGAAAAGAAAAGACTGAGGAGGACAACTTCACTTAGGTTTGTAATGAGCTAGAAATTTTGCCGCTGTCAAAAATGGCTGCACTCCCACAAAATCTGTTCAGCTAGCAGTACAAAGGAGCCCTTAGTTACTGCGACTCTGGAAACACAAAAGCAGCAGGTGCAAAATCTGCTCACGCTTCTGCGAAGCGTTTCTGGACTCTCCCATCCTTAGCACTGGGCAATTTAGGAAACCTGAGTGAGAGACACAGAATTGCCACCTCCTTTTGATGGGGAGCTTATGGAGAAAAGACTCATTTTTACCACTCTTTCCTACACCCAAGCCCCATTTGCAGGTACCGCTCCAGTGGTGCAATTTTTTCCCACTCAACTACCCTTACCTCTAGTATGAAAAAAATGAATTTGCAGCCATTCCAGGCTTTGCGTGCGCTGCGTTCCTGGGTGAGACAAAGCTAGGTCCCCCCTCCCTGGCTCGGCTGTGGGCAGGAGCATGGCCGAACGGCAACAAAACGTCTCTCATTAGTGATGCAGTGTGACTGACTTCAGGTTTCTTCACAGTGCGACCAAACCCCGTAATGGCTTTCCTTCAGTCACTTAATGAAGACTGTTCGCTCACACTGCTCATACATCATATTTGCAATGGTTCCTCCGGTGTGGTTGGTGCTTCAGTGGTAGTTTTGTAATTTATGAGACTCTTAGTGGCTTAATTATGCTGTCAGCTCCATCTGTCACTTAACTGATATGAGGAATGATGGGATGCCATTAGCCAGCTAATAGTTGCCGTAAAGAGTATTGTTTTATGCCATTAAATAGCAAGAACATAAACAGTTTTTGCTCCCCGATATCCATGCTTGCTTTGGTAATGATATTTAAGAGGCCGGTCTTGACATCTGTCCTTCTGCCTGAAAAAATGCTGGAGGAAATAAAAGGAAACTATCAGCAACAAGTCTAATTAGATTTACCATCAAGATGACGATCATTTGGCTTCATTTTTTTCTCTGCTGATGGAACTTCATATTTGAAACTTGGGGCCTTCCTTACTTCTCATCTTGATCTCTCATGATCAAGGCAAGAATGTGGTGTCTTCCTCCCCATGAGGTAATTACTGGGCTTGCAAAATTTTCATCCAAGTCCCTCAGCTTCTTTAGCACATCTGCCCTCTTTGCACGTCCATGAAGTATTATTCATTTAATAGATGGAGAGCTGACATACAGGAGACCATGACTTACATCTGCTGGAGGACAGAGGCACTTGGTTTCTGTTTTAGATGGCAAAGTTAAAAGTTGTTTAAAAGTTAAAAGCCTATAAACCCCTCTCAATTATGGTTTAACTCTGGAGCTACCTAAAATCTAGTTTTCAGCGGTAAAGTTTCTCAGGGGCCAACATTCCTGCTTCTGAGCTCACCAAAGATGGTTTCAGCACCAGCAGGACTTTGCACATCTGAGCCTCGCCTGAACCCCTGCACAGCTGGCAAGTTTTGGCAAGGCGTTTCGCCGCTGGTCTTGGTGCCGTTGGACGGTGGGCATTTGTACAAGATGAGGGCATGGTAACTGGGGGGGAACTGGAACCACAGAAGTGTGTGCACTTGTCTCAGTTCTGCTATTTTAATCCCAGACAGAACTGTCTTACCCACCCTTGTTCTTCTGCTCCTGTTCATCCCACGTTTGATTTGGTTTCTGCAGACATCACCTTCACCCCGCCTGGCAGAATCCGCTGCACTAAGCCGGGAGAAATCCATCTGGTTCAGCCTTTCAGTGTTTTCAGCTTTTTCATTTCCAAAAGGTGCACATGGAGTGCCCAGTGCCAGAGGCACAAACCCAGTGCCCAATGAGTTAAGGAGGCAGCACCCTGCATGCCCAGTGATCCTCTTTGCAACAAGTCTATGAGCCCCATTCCCAGGACACATCGGGTCCTGAAAAGATGGAAATCGCTGAGAACAGACCGTTCCAGTCCTCTTGGACAGAGCCCAGATTTCCATTAAACTGCCGTGACTCCTTGACGTGACCTACATCCTCGTGAGCGAGGGGTTAATGCACGCTGGCTGCTGGTCACTCTCCGGCTCAGATCAGTAGCCATCAATCAGCAGGCGATCTGCTGCAGTCACACAGTAATAAAACTGGAGAGATTATTTGCTACCGTGTCATTCATAATAAATGTATCCCAAAGTGCTTTGTAGAATTAATTAATAGACAAAGGAGAGAGAAATTAAGAGCTGAAGAATAAGAATAAAAGCTAAGGCTTGAAATGAGATGGGGAAGGATCTCACGGAGTAAATGTCTGCAGTGGGGCAGCAGCATGGAGGGGGACTGCTTGGCGGCACCCTATACCACCGGGTGGCAAGGCAGAGAAAAGCAGGTGCAATTATGGCTGTAGAATGTGTCATCCCCGATGTCTCTGAGGGCAGTTGAGGCTGCAGCTCAATACAGGAGCTCGGAGGAGGCTGTGGGTCCTCCTGCCAGCCCCATTCCTGGCTGGCTGTGCATCCTTCATGGAACTGCTGCCTTCCTCTATCCCTCAGTTTCCTCCGTGACAAGCAGAGACTGCTGTATTTTGTGGGGCACCACCACAGTGGCTAGAAAGTACATGGCAGCATCTCAGTGAAAGGGACTCCATAAATCCCAGGTTTTATGGCTTATTATTATTTATGGGAACATGGCACTTAGGGACTCCCCCTCTATAAAAATGATGTAATGCATCAGGTCACGGGCTGTCCTTGGTCAGGGTGAGGAGGATGGAGTCAAGAGGGGAAGGAAGGGAAAACCTTTCTGTTTTAATAAGGAGCATCTCTTTGCCTGCAGTCCCCTCCCACACAGAGCTGAGCACCTCGGCAGGTCACCAACATTTTCAGGTTCTGCACAATTCATGGAAGTAGGCGGAGGAGAAAACTAGCAGCCATGTTAGTACTGCTACTGAGGGACAACCTGGAGGCATGCTCAACCTTTATTAGACACCGAAGCACCCACTAGGGAGCAAGACATTTGATTGCCCTAAGTGGTAGAAAAGGCTCAGTCAGCATCTCTGCCTTGCTGGGGCCAGGCACTGGGAAAACCACCTCCGCCAGCATTACTGCTCACCAAATCAGTTACCGTAGGATGTGGCGTGCCTGGCCCCAGGGAAAGACACAGGTTTCACTTAGTGGGACAGAGCCAGAGTTGCCGTTCGTCAGCAGAGCGACGGGTTCAGCTCTGCCTTATGCTGCTGCAAAGCCTTGAGCTGCTACTGAGCCTGTGCCAGGGATAAGCTTCGTGCCCAAAGCGTGACTTTCATGCCCAGAGTCCTAGTGGACACTGGTCTCCAAAGCAGGAGGACATTGCCCAGGGCTGGGAATGGGACAGGTCCAATACAGCCCTGCTGAGCTGCTGTGCGCGGAAGCAGGGGTCCTCCAGCCCTCGTTCCCCCTTTGTTAAATTGCAGCGCCATAAAACAAAATGCCAATTTTCTTTTTGAACATCTTTTATGGCAGATTTGATGCAGCTTGGCAGATTGATAGCTCTGGTGAGTGATGGCTCCCATTTACGCTCGCCACGCGGGCGTCGGGTGTGCAGGATTCCCCGGTGCAGGCAGCCCTGACGAGGGAGGAGCATCAGGAGGGGATGGCGGGCCGAGGAGGTGGTCGTGGCCCTCGGTCAGTCCGGGCACTGTCTGCATTACCAGACTGCTGAGCTAGTCAGTGGTGTCTGCTTGCTGTCGGGCTGAATTATCCAACACAGCGGTAGAGCCATCTTATGCAGGCAGCAGCTAGCTCTGAATGGACTCATGCCACCGTGGCAGAGGGGCGAGGCTGGGCAAATTAACAAAGCCATTAACGAAGGCTGAAAGCAGGCCGCGTCTCAGATTGTCCTTCCCATAGACCCCCTGAGCCCTGTCCTAACCCTGGTCCTTCTTGTCAAAGCCTCCATCCCTGCAAACTCTCCCTGATGGAGTTATGTCCCTCCAGTGAGGTCTCTCTAGCTTCCCCAGCAGGTAAATGCTGCCGGGCTTTGGGGGAGCGGCCGGAAACATTTTGCTGTCACGGGGCAGGAGGGTGGTGGGCAGAGCCACACGGGCACATCCATTTCCTGGCAGTGGGTGGGCTGTGGGTCGGTGTGGAGGCTTTGCTGTGTTTGTGTGGAGCATTGCTGTGCAAGTGGGGGGATTTCATCCTTCTACAGCCTCATACAGCCCTGGGGAGCTGACAGTTCAAATAGACCCTGCACCCTGTCGGGTGACGCGTGGGGTGAGCGTCCTCCCCTCCCAATCCATCAGGGCAGGAGATCAGCCAACGCTGCCCATAGGGACCAGGTAACACCACAGCACCCAAGCTACCTCCCAGCCTTCCGCGGCACGTGTGCGCCTTCCTTTCAACTTCTCCTTTCATTTTTCCCCACATCGCTTCAAAGGGAGAAGAAATTGGGAAGCTGCAATACCAGACAGAAAGTCCCTGCAGTCACGGGCTGTGTGGTGAGAGATGGCCCCGTCTGTTCTGCTGACTTGGTGCTTCCACCCGCGTGAGAAGGAGCTGTCGGGAGGGTGGGAACAGCCAAGCCGTTTGTGCTGACAAGAGCAGTATTAGCATAACAAAGACTAACTTTTTCAGCATCCAGTAGATAAGCTAAGAGATGCAGAAACAGCAAAGGCAGCCCCGAGTAAATAGACTCTTTTCTTCCTCTCCTCATCTGTTCTTTCCTCTTTCCCTCTCTCACTTCATTGCCAGGCTTCATAGCACCTCCGGCACACTCCAGCTGCCAGCAATGTCCAAAATAATCCAAGCAAGAAGTTTGTCTGAGCTGCTGTATTCCCCCCTCCCCCAGAGGATGCTCATGCAAAGGCAGAGCTCCTCTGAGCGAGAGTGCCAGCTGGAGAGCAGAAACCCACCGTATGGTGCAAACGCTCCCTGCACCGGCACCTGGCTGAAGGAGGGGGAGAAGATGGCCGTGCAAGGGCTGGCGAGGACGGGACGAAGGCTGTCTTGGCAAGGGGGGCCAGGTTGTTGGCCAAATTGCCCCAATCTTCAACTGATGCAGCGCAGTTGGAGTTAGGGACGTGGTGACACCAGGACACCCTGCCAGCAGATCCACCCTCTACGCAACGGTCACCAGCCCATTGAGATGTTGCTTCAAACTGGGAAATTCTGCAGCCAGCAGCTCCTCTTCCCATCCACCACGGCTGTGTTTCATCGTGGTGCTTCGCTCCGAGGATGTGCTGTGTACAAGAGGTCGGATTTTGCTCCTTGCTGCAGAAAACACAGCCGTGTCAATTATTCATTTAACACATTCTTTGGCGGCAGTTGCTCAATTCACTGTGAAACTGGGTGAGAATGCAGAAAACAAAGGAGCTATTGTATGATTGAACTGTATCTCTTCAGTAGAACAGGCTTTAAAAATTGCACTTTCTCTGAGAAAATTCCAACAGGATTATTTTTTCCAACAGCCTAATTAAAAAAAATCAAAATCTCAGCATCTTTCATTAAATACTTATCAGTGGTAAACTCTAAAGTTTCTGTTTTTTGGCTTAAAAGCTTTTCTCGGGTGACTGAATGTGGTCACTGTTTGACCCCAGATATCTCAGTGAAAATGTTCTCCGGGTTTTGGACCACAAGTCAGCATTGCCCGGGTTTGCGCACACTGTGACAAGTTTGGTTTCATTTGCAGCCTCTCTACTGACAAGCTGTTTCATTAGCAAAGTGTCACCTATCCTTCCCTATTAATACTAGAGGCTCTCAATGTTAATTTTAGCAGCCTGTGTAGTCAGGAGAGGTGTTGCACAGTTGCCGTACCAAATGAACTCTGTTGGTTTTGGTCTTTCTTTCTTCTTTTCTAAAACAAAGTATAAGTATCTACCACCACTGCCTCTTCAAGGGGGAGAAGGACAGGGTTGCCAGGTGAGCAAAACCACAAAAATATTCTATTCCTTGTTGGGCCTTTAATGAGGCATTTACAAGATCAAACAGGAAGAGATGCCCTCCCACGGCCTTCTTAAAGGTGTAATTAATTGCAAAGTAACTAGCATATAATTGCTTTCCCAAGAGCACCCCAGAGAGCAGGGCGATACCTTGACAAAGGTGCTAGAGCAAGTGAAAGTTAATTAACATTAAGAATTAAGTGCCTAATTGCATTGTTCTGACAGCGCAGCTCACCCTCCCAGCAAGGTGGCGTTCAGAGAGCGTTTCATCCCGGCACTGACGCGGGGGCCATTCCTGGCCACGTCCCACACAGCCGTGCCGTGCCAGGAGATGCTGGCAGCACCGCAGCCTCTGCGATGACCCAAAGGACCATCTTGCAAATGAGATTCTCTGCGACCGACGGGCTCGGCCTCTCGTGTCCTGCTGGATTTTGGTGGGTTGGTCCCAGCTCTTGGCCCCATGCTGGGGTCCTCCACCTCCACAGGGGACATAGCAGATCAGATGCTGTGGCTGCTTCTCAGCCAGCAGAACGTTAATGTGAAGCAGTAGTGGTTAAAGTAAAGAGTAGAGGACACACCAGTCACATCCCCACACAATAACCGTTGTATTTCTAGAGTTTCCCAATTTCCTTGTAAGCCTTCACCTCTTCTAGGTGACTTCAGTTAACCAGAGGGATCAGGAGCTCCAAAGTATTAAAGGGTTCAGCTGCCTGGTTCTAACATGGTAGCGGTGCTTCAGTTTCCCCATCGTTGGGACAATGAGAACTGCATGTGTGAGGACCCCGGTTAAGATCCAAGGGCTGGGAGTGTTACAGGGAGGTGGCTGTCAGTGCTATAATAGCACGAGCTATGGGGGTGCTCAAGCCAGAAGCAGCCCTGGAGTTCCAGAAAGTATCTGCGTGGCCTTTGGAGAGGGGACAAGTGAGCCCCTTCACGTAATGACAGCTCCGCGCACAGGGCTCCTGCCTGTGGCTGGCTGCCCCGCGGCGCAGTGAGCAGCTGCGTGGAAGATGCAGAGTCTGGGGAAGGGAGAGCAAGGCTAGTCCTTGGAGGAAGCAAAGCTGTGTGTCTGGGACATGGGTGGCCCAGTGGAGAGCCTGATCCAGCATTGCAGAGGCAGACATTACCCGTTCTTCTAGGCTTCTGCTGTATGGAGGGGATTTTCAAGGCACCATCCATGCACAAACCTGCTTCTTCTGACGTGTCCCCCCTGCACGCACTGAGCAAGAGTGCCTGCACACACTGGCTGTGGGCAAGGACCCAGGTAACCATCCCGTCCAACCCAGCTCTGTCTGAGGGGCTGGCTGTGGAGCGGGGATGGAGCGGGGATGGAGCAGGGCCGCCTGTCAGAGGTGCTTTACTCTGGAGTCATCTCTTCCTAACATTGCCCTGACCAAGGGAGCGCTGCATCTGCAAGGGTGTTTTACCACTCCTGGAGATCTGCTGGATAGCCGGGCAAGCAGGAGATTTTAACTTTCCGTGCTGTAGTGTTTCCCTCTGGATAGCACCACCTCTCCCCTCCTCTCCAGGATATGCTTTTCCCTCCGGCCTCACCAAGCCGTGTGCCACGAGCTTAATGGCTCATTTTTATTCCACCAGACTGCAGACTGCAGCTGGCGCACAGGGGCCTGGGGAGCAGGCTGCAGCTCTCCAGCATGACAGGCAACAAGTGAGATTGAAATTGCTTATGTGTGGGCATGAAAATGTTGGGAAGGCCATCCCGCTGCGGGTACCGGCAGACATTGCGTGTGCTGCCTTGCTCCAGCCCCGTCGCAGGCTCCAGTATGGAGGTGCAAAAGAAAAAGGGCGTGCTGGTCAGGGGTCCTGAGGTGGACGTGGTCTGGGACCGTGGCTGGGATCATCATCTACAGTTCTTGGGGAGGGCAAGAAGGGCAGCTGCTGAGATAGGCTGCAAGGGAGTGTGTGCTGGGAGTGGTCTCTTCCAAGTGGGACATGCCTGAAGCTGTCCTCCCATCTGCAGATCAGTCTGTATCACCGTGGATTGATACTGCGAGATCTGGAGATGGCTTTCTTGCTGTGCCCCCACCATGGGGCCAGATCCCCCTTGGTGGAAGGAGACCAGTGAGCAATTCCGGAGCTCTTTGCAGGGGGACCTGTGTGGATGTGGACATGGTGCCAAGGCCACTCTGTTTGCTGCTGGGCTAGTGTGAATGCCCTGGCTAGGAGAAAGGTTTCACTTTCCCTGCACTGAGGCACTGTCATCTGACAGCTCCTTCCTCGGAGGTGCTTTAAAAGCAAATTGAAAACCTGCATATTTGCCGAGGATTAGCGCAGCATGGCCCTGAGCTGATGCGCTGTTGGAGCTGTATTGCGGGGGGTAGCGAGCGCTCTGCTTTGCACAGTTTTTTGAGGAATGTGTTAAAGGAGAGGCAGTTTGGAAGCAGTGTACCCTTTGGGGATGGGCAGGAGCTAGCTGTGCATGTGTCACTTCTGGCCTGCACTGGGACACCTTGTCAGTAGACCTGAGGGGATGCAGAGTGGGCTGGGGTGAACAGTAGTCTTCGGTTGATCAAAGAGGAGCGTGTGTTTTGACTGAGAAGATGTTGCCTGCTTCATCCCCTGCCGGTCCACTCAGCAGTTTCCATGTCCATCGGGTGTCTCGGTTTTCTAAATAAAACAAAAGCATGAGCTAGAAAATACCTGTGCAGGTGAGAAGCTCCTGGTTGGAAGATGTTGAAAAGGAAATTCATTCTGGTGCCGAATGGAAATGACAGCTCAGTCAGCTCAGCACTGCAGACTATTTTCCACTGTTTGTTGTATGTAAAGATGTGGGGAGACACCCCGCAGCTCCCTTCCAGTCTGCTTCATTCCCGTTCACGTTCAGGTCCCTTTGGAAGCAATAATACACTAAGCCCTGGTGCTTTTTGTAGCTTGGACTTGCATTCCTGCTGCTGCAGGGACCCCACGAAGGACTGAGTGCTAACAGCACTGTGATTGCACAGCATGGCGTAGCCCTCTCACAGCATCACAGGGTCATGAACTGTGAGGAGAGACTGCGAAGGCTTCGTGGCTTTCTTTCCAGCTGTGAAAGACCAAGGCAGCACTGGCTCCATGGGATCCTGGCAAACAGAGGCTGGGTGGCTCCAAGACCCAATGAGACAGGTGGAGTTTTCTCCACCTTGCGTGGTTGTGTAGCAGTCAAGCAGCACACTCAATGGGTGCTTCTTTGAAAGCCCTCTCCAAAAGAAGTGGAGATGCCTTGTTGGCCACTGGAAAGCTCTTCATCCAAAGCTTGGAGACTTCATAGCTTCAGCTCTGAGCAACACTGCGTTTATTTCAAGATCTTGCATACTTGACTGAGCTTATCCTGCTCTCTCTCTCTATGCTCTTGCCACTCCCAACCAGACAATCCCCTCTCTGGAGGGCATATCATGCCTCAGCCAGCAAAAATGAAGGTTTTTCCAGTATCATCTTTCTAAGCTGTTCTGTTCTTTATTCTTGTCTTCATTTTGGCCCTTCCTGCTTTCCTCCAGTGTGTCCCCTGCATTTAGGTGCCTTCTGCGTTGGGTGACACCTCCCTCAGCTCAGAGGTTCAGCCTTCAGTCTGTTGGGCTCCCTCCTGTCCAGTCTTCAGGCTCTCTTGCTGACAGTTTACAGTCTGGCACTGGGTGCTAACAAATTTCCTCTTCTCCCTGTGACTGGGCCACCTGAAAGCACTAACCTGGAGCATGGCTTGTCACCTGAAGCACAGTGCATATACAAAGACTACTCAAGCCTTGAAGGACTTAATGTTAACTCTCTCTGGGAATGCTCTTCGTGGGACTAGACCTATTTTCATGGTCTGAGCATTAGCATCCGTGAAGGCAGAGGTGATCAGGGAAGAAGCCTGCTTCTCCCCTGGTGCCTTCTGCCCAGCCTGCTATCTGTTCAGGTGCTGCAGCAGAGAGGAGAAGCCACAGTTCCCCTCTCGGGTGCCAGGAGGGGTGCTGCCATCGAAGCACAAGCCGTTTTCAGTGAAGAGGGTTTATGAGCCTATATCTTAGATAACAGCACTTGCCTTAACCTCTCCCCTGGCTCTTCTCCCTCTGTTATGTTGCTGTTAATTCTGGGGGTATTTCTTCATCTCCTGACAGTCCAAATGCAGCAGCGAAGGTAATAAACAGAATATTAGCTGTGCTTTGTCAGAGTGAACGAGGCTTCCCTGATAAAGAGTCGCCGAGGCCCAACAAGAGGAGTTACTCTCCCAGGCAGCATCTTCGTTGTGTACGGCTCCAAGTCGTTTCCTCCCGCTCAGGAGCCGTGCTCACCTCCCTAACGCTGGGTGGAATAGTGATGGCCCCATTCCTCTGGCTTGCTGCGGCAGGGGAAGAACAGGCCAACACTGTGGCAGAGGCCTTGTCTGGGTCTGGGAAAGGAGGAGGAGGACATGGAGCAGGAAGAAGATAAGCAGAAATTGGGAGTGATTCCCAGCAAGGCCGAGGGAGCCCTGAGTTCCCGTAGCAGTAGCTGGGATGCCCACATCGGGCAGAGTTGGTCCTCAGTGTGCCAGGAAGAGGCAATGCAGGAGGCTTCATCAGTGAAGTGAAGGACTCGGTGGTGGTTTGCCACCAGCCCTCGGGTTACTTTTCAACGAACATCCCCAGGGAAGTCTCCAAGGGGGCATGCAGAGTTCAGTTCCCACTGGATGGCTTGGAAGATGTCCCTTTAGCCGGGTCCCCAAAAGGAGCAGTTGGGTCTATGCTGAGCTGAGATACCTCCCTGCACTGACAAACCCTCGTCCACTCGGTGCCCTGACCCTGCGCTGGGTACAACGAGGGGCCGCGGGATAGCGGGGCATTAAGTGTTGACTCATTGGTGGGAGAGCAAAATGTTGAAACCTGTGTCCCGGTCTCGCTCAACTGCACCCATAAATGCACACATGCTTGTCTGAGCTGAGGAGTCGGGGTGGCTGGATGGGGTGGTAGCCGCTGTGCTCCTCGCTGTGCCCTCCAGGGCAGAAAGCAGCGGGTGGGTCTTGCAAACAAATCGCCACGCGCCGCAGTTCTGCCTGTGCCACCAGAAACAACATGCCTGCCCTCACACTGAGACAAATTCCCTGGACCCCTTTCTTTTCCTAAACATCCTTTCTGAGCATCATTCTGCCCTTGCCGTCTCCCAGCCACGTCTTTCCCTCCACCAGCGAGTTAATACTGAAGCGAGGATAATAAAGTGCATCAGGCGGGGAAGAGAGAGGAGGCTGCTTGTTCATCTGGCCTCTCGCGTTGCTGTTTGTGTTTGGGTGTATGATGTGAAATATCTGTCCAAAGGGGCCTAATGTAGCAGAACACTGGAAATGCTTTCAGGCTGTTAGGTAGCTGCCCGACATGGCATTACCCCAACAGCTAATTAAACTGGTGCCCGTCCCAAAGTGATGAGTTTGCAGGGCGGCTGCGAATCTGAAAGAGATTGATGTTGCATGGCTTATCAATTTTCAATCTCAACACAGTGAGATATTTATCAGGCTGCAGAGAACAAACACTTGTAATATTTAAAGGGAGAAGACTTTAATGGAATCCATTGCAGATCACCAGTTTCTGTTCCCCTGGGCTCATGCCTTTTGTTGTCTTTCAGTCGTGTTCTTTTTGTTTTTTAAATTCATTTTCTTTTTTTTTGGCATACAGTAGTCAATGAGGGAAGGAGGTTTTCATTTAAAATGCTGGTTCCCTTCATCTCCCCCACCCTCTGTCCCTTCCTAAAGGTTTATGCATTTATTTGGATAAAAGGTTTTAAACAATAAAGAACTGTCTGCAGTAATTTGTGAAGATAATAGATTATCCTGGGAGGAGGCCTAAGTTGAAAAATTTCCTACTGCAGAATTCAGTCTTTTTCATTTAGTTATTTTATTAGGAAAGAAGAAGAAGAAGGGCAAGAGAGTAGGAGAGAGAAGAATGCAATTACTGGGCTGAATTATTTGCTGGAGTAAATCCTCCCATTTTTATTGAGCAGAATCTGAATCTGGTCCTTTCATACACTTGCTCTCAGGTCAGGGCCATGCAATCAGTGCTGAGGGCTGCCAGGTAATTTTACCAAAGTCACCTCAATGGGAAATAGCACGATGGCTCCATCCGCGGGAAGCCAATTGGATACGGTCCTGGATGAAAAATACCCTACAGCTTTCTCCAGGGAGGCCGAAAGAAAAATTGCCTGATGTGCAGGAGCAACCCCTGGCGTGGGATCCAGGCAAGGTCAAGCTAAAATTCATCAGCAGTTCAGAGCTGGACCTGGATTTGCCTTTTCAGAACTCAGCTTCAGATTACAGGTCTATTCATAAGTGCTCATTAGTACACCACGAAGAGATATTGTAACGAATACGGGCTGGCTAAATCACTAATCAATAGCTAAAGGGTTTAGCCGATTCTTTTCAGCCACAGCTTGTAACTGCCTTCAACACCTTCCACTGACGGTTTTATGAAACACATGCTGTTCCTGTCTGGGACATGCGTCTAAGATTGACTAATCACTTATAAACAACTTGTAAATGGATGGTTAATGAGAACTGCATGAATAATTGCTTTTTCATTTCACTGCCAAACCAGAAAAAACACGAAATGTGATTTCTTTTTCGGAATGGCCCAAAATAGAAAGTTTTTCAGCTTTTTTCTTGCCATAAAGGAGCTCATACATGCGAGCCCTCTCCACCTTTACAAAGCCGCTGAGATCAAATGGAAGAATCTCTATAATCCAAAATAAAGCAATTTTATGTTTCTTTTGTTTTACATTCATTTTCCCCACTTCTGAAAGTATTTTAAAAATTAAGTTGAGGCAAATGTAATTCTAAAATGGTGTTTTGAATGGAAATGGTTTTCTTTTCCTGTTCTGGGAATAAAAGATCTTCTTGAAACCCAATGTGAAAATCGTCTGGCATAGAGGAAAAAAAGCCCTTTGTATCATTTATTAAAGATGGCTGAAAGAATCTCAGATCGCTGCATTCTTCAAACACTCCTGTCACTCCTGCTGCAGCTCTGTCACTAGACAGATGATAGGATTGTAACCCGCATATGAAGACTGACCTCCAAGAATATATACTTGTGGACAATTTGGCATTTCCATGGGCATTCTGTATTTATCGGGTTGGTTGCTGTCTCCTTCCACAGATAGTTCCACCTCAGGAACTCGAAAAGCAGCGCGGACTGAATGTAAATAGGATCTGGATCCAGTTTATTTGCTTTTGCTCAAACTTCTGTGAGGATGCTTTATTCTTTTTTAATGGTAAATTTGAGTTTGGCTTATAAAACCAATCCCTAATTGAGCGAAAGATATTCAAGAAGCTTCAAATACTCTAAAACAGACTAGTTTGCACCAGGTTGTAAGCTCATTTTGCATTAAATCAGGTTTTCTCCATAAATGAGACCTTCACTATAATTGCTCTGGAGCAGTTTATTCTGATTTTGTTGCCTGTTTGGTTCTGGTAATTTGCCTCCAGCAAAACACTCAGGACAGACGAACCGCAGAGGAAGGCAGAGGATGCTCAATAGCACAAGTCCCGCTGGCACAAGCCTTTCCTCTCTTCCTCTGCCTCTATCTTAGATCTGACCACCTCTTCACCTCCGGAGGACCCTGCTTGGGAAGGCTGAGCCCAGCCCAGTCTCTCCTCTGATGTGTAAGACCCGTGTCCTCGGTTTCAGGGGTCGGTTCTCAGAGCCGGGGGTCAGGGGCTCTCTGTGCAGGGCATCTGTGAGCCTGATCGATGGAGAGTCTGCAACCGCCGGCTTTCTGTGGCGTGATGGCAGACGGGTGAAGGGCAGAAGACTGGGACAGGGAGGTTGAAAAATGAATGCTTTCTCACTCCAGTAGATAGAAGAGTCCCACCTTACCAACATGGTGCATTCTGCACAGCCAGACAAGCCCCGTCTCCCCTGCCATACTGGGCATGGGTTGATGTGGCTCCTCACGCGCAGCAAGGCAGCCCCGTGGTATCTCTCGGGCATGCTCCAGCCCATGCTCTGTGTAGCCAAATGCATCCCACCGTGTGGGAGCACAGGCTGTGAAGCCAGCTCTGCTCACCCAGACACATCTGGGCAGCAGCACATCTGGGCAGCCACATCCCACCCTGGCTCTCGCCCCCCCCCTCCAGCCCGAAGTCAGAGCCCCACCGGGACAGGGGCCAGGCTGTGTGTTCTCCCGCCGTCTGCGTCTACTGCCTTACAACCATGACAACTGCAGGGGGGAGAGATTAAACACAGTAGCTGCTGGAGGTATTCCCTGTTGCAAGGAAAAGAAGAAGAGCAAATACAGGAGACAGAGTAATCCGTGTGGTAAACATGACCGGTGAACATCCTCAGCGGGGATGCACTGGCAAGGTTTCCATGACCAACCTGCAAATGGTGCTGCTGTAGCTGGCCTTGGGGTGAGGGCTGTGGTTACACTTGTACGTGCACCCTGGTGCAGACACCCAGGCGATCTGGTGGGTGCAATCTGTAATAATCTAGGGGGACAAACCTCCTGGAGACAGCTAAATAAATAAGTCAGTGCAGCGACATCCACCACAGTTTAGTGAGCACAGCTGGTCTCTCAGAAGGAGTTCAGAGATAATTCCACCTCTGCATTGAAGACTTTGGACGACTGTTAATGAATTTAAATGATGGGGATTTTCTTTTCATGCTTCATTGCATATGCTCCTCACATTAGGATGCTAATTAAGAATACATCAGCCCAAGCTGGGAATGATGCGGACACTGAGCAAAGTGGAGCTCAGACAGTGTCTTTGGGACTACTCAGTGGGACCTTTTATGGGAGTCTGATAAATTATTTGCTTCCGCAGGTCTGGTAGGTACAGGTCCCAAAGTGAGTTAAGATTTGCTGTGGCTTTCATGTCTTGGCATCTTATTTGATCCCACTGGGATATCTGAGGACGGCGAGGGATGCTCGGGCAGTGAGGGATGCTCGGGCAGCGGGGCTGTCGGCACTAAGCATAGACGTGTGCGTGCGGAAGGCAGTCATTCTGGAGCCCTTGGTAGCCAAGAGGAGAGGGCCTTTCTCAGGGCACAGCTGGCCCATGGGCACAGAGGACAAAGCCCTCAAGGGCTAATGAATACAAACTCACCATCACTGGCTCGGGAAGCCCCTGGACTGCAAACTGTTGGAGTTTGTGAGGTATTGTGAATAATACCACAATAAGTTTGTGCTTTTCTGCCATTTTTCCGAGGCAGCCAACTTTGGAGACAGCTAGTCCGGCCCAGTGGTGGAGGTACTCATTTTCAGGTGATTCGAAGCAAGGCCTTGACTTTTTTTGCTAGGTTTTGTTTGCTGGCGATGGCACACGCTTTCAGTCCAGATGGCACTTCCTAGGAGGCACCAGCCTGGGGCTGATATATCTCACCATCAAGCATCCTGGGTGTAAGGGGGGTTTGGCACTGGGATGTCTTGATGTTCTGGGTGGGAAATCTCCCCTTCTAATGTGCCAGACCCTGCCATGACATCTCCACAGCTGTGACTGGGAAATTATTTCTAAAACCTGGACTGAGCTAAAGTCTGCAATCGCTTCTTAAAGTCAAGGGGAGGGTGAGAGAGAAGAAAAGGTTTATAAATCATGAAACCTATTAATCTAATCCTAGAACAAATTTACAAATTCTAAAATGGTTTTGCAGAGCCGATGGAAAAAAATGGATTTTGCAAATCTTAACAATTACTCTTTCCTAAAGAGCTTCTTGCTTTCCAGAGCAGCTTTGTGTTTGGGACGGTTTAGTGAGAGATTGTTCCGGCAGGCTGCCCATGGCCTCTCATTATGAGAAGGGTTGCAAATGCTAATTCTTGGGCTGAAACACTGCTCTCAGTTCTGGGAAGCCTTGTCGTCTGTGCGAGGAGATGATTTCTTGCACTTAACCACTTAACTGCTGCTGTGCTTTCTAAAGATATCAGGAGAGAAAATACCTGTAATTGCAAATGATTTTTGAAACAGTGGCAACACTCAAATGGCGCTAATTGGCTTCACAGCACTGGGGCTGTATCCACATGCGTAGCAAGACCACAGTTGAAAGAGGCAAAGAAGTGGTTTGCATGAAAATGTGCAGGATTTAGAGCTCAGCTCTCATGCCTGCTGGGAAAGGGCACTCCAAGATCACGGGGGACTTGGGCTCAAAGAAGCATGGGAGGGCCGTGAGATGTGCGCAGCCACCAGCCTAGCCTTGCTGAGCAGGGCAGAAGACATTTAATGTCTCCTGAAGGATTCAGGGCAATGAAGTCACTGAGTCACCAAGGAAAGGGAATGAAGATCCCCTAATGCAGAGGGAGAAAACTAGGAGGTGGAGAAGCAAGGAGGTGTGCAGCTGAGATCTCAGATTTGGCCCAAGTGGTCCTCGAACCTCAGGAGAATACTTGAAGAAAACACTACACTCCCCAATTTATGTCACAGAATCACAGAATCACAGAATGTTCGGGGTTGAAAGGGACCTCTGTGGGTCATCTAGTCCAACCCCCTGCCGAAGCAGGGTCACATACAGCAGGCAAATTTTGGGTATAGTTACAGCCTCATGGACACTGCTATAACAGAGGAAAGGCTTGGTTGTGGTGCAGTCACTTAACAGTAGTTCCTTAAAGGTTTTCACAACTTGATCACTATTTTTGTGTCATCCATACAAAAACTGGAACAGCAGAAAAAAAGGCTGGCCACAGGAGGGAGAAGCATGTTTTACAGTGGAGACTTTTGCTTGTTAGGCTTAGCAAAACAGAAGTTGAGTGGGAACAGGATCACTCCCTCTGTGTGTATCACACTGAATAGCACCGTGGAGGGAGAAGGATGCAGACGCTTAAATAGAAAATTGGCATGGCAGAAAATGGGCATAAATACGTTTCAGACAGAAATTTTAAAAAGATTCTACCAAGAGAGGAAAGAGGTGGTTGTCTTTGTCCATGATGACCCACAAGAGAGATGCAATATCAGTTCTGGACTCCTGAGCAACGTGTGGTACCGTACAGTGCCAGAGACAGCAGACGTGGATGGAAGGCAACACACGGTACAGCAATATTGGCTTCTGCTGGGGAGGTTGTTTATCTCTGCGGCGATGGAAAATCCAGGACCCGGTTGGTGGGGGAGATATGGAGAGTCTCTACGCACACGGTTGTGCCTAGGACAAATCAAAAGGGACACGATAATTTAGGAAAGGGAAACGTTTATTTTCTAGCTTTTGAATGCGTGTCGCACCCAGTTGAGAACAAAATTAATTCATTCATTAAATCGACTCACCGCATCAGATGAAGTGGTGATGCCACATTACGGGTGGCTGCTGCTTCACCAGGGGAGGCTGACAGCACGGCGGGGAGCCGAGCGGGCCCCCGGCGGTGGGCACGGCCTGGCCCTGCCACGGGATGGAAGTGCAAGGGAAGCTCAGCCGGGAGATGCTCTCAGCCAAGGAACCCCAAGAGGGAATTTTGTCTGAATCAAAGGGAAGTTTACGCAGGGTTTTTTTTCCCCTTTTTTATACAACTGCACATGGTATCTCAGATTTTTGGCTCCTGTGATGTCTGTAGCAGCTTCCACCTTTTCCCTTTCTATTTTCATTCTCAGGAGGAGACTGTGCCGTGTGCCAACTGCTGGCGCCTGGGGGTTGTTCCCTCTTCAAGGGAGGCTCTTCTAGTTGTGCCAACACAGCAAAGAGAAATGCTTTCCCAGGGCTTTTTGAACAACAGAGGTGCAAACTGTTTGCCCCGTCAAAGCGACCGAGTCGGTGTGAGGAGCTGTGCCAGCTACCCAGGCTTGAAACAGGCCACGTCCCTGTGCACCCCGTTCAGGAGCGCAGGGTGGGCGCTGTGCACCGGCACAGCCCATCTCGCATCAGCAGAAAACACCATGCTTCAGTGCGCGTTCAGCACTGTAAATTATGCCCTGGGCTTCTGTGCACACCTCTCCCAGCCTGAAACATGTAGTGCTCAGCAGTGCTGCCTGCTACCACGTGTCCCTCCTCCAGTCCAGCTCCCAGCGCAGACAGGTCCCCCGTCCCTGTCCGGGTCCACGAACGCTGCACTGCTGGTATGGTGCTCACTGTGATCACAGGGCAATCCAAGCTCCGTAGCGGATACTGGCATCTTACTGGTTTTTACGGCTTTCTGGAGTTGAGAGATTGGGATTTACTAGTGCACAGATTGCCCTGGGTGTGATGCATATTGTGTTTATTTGGAGAGTAATGAACTGCACAGATGCCTGAAAACCGGTATCTCAAATGTTATTCAAAGGCCAGCTACAAGCTCATCCGACTGAAGCCAATATCCCAGCCCTCTCGGCAGCTGGATCCAGGCCAGAGTGTGAGCTGAAGCAGCCCCAGTGCTGCCGACAGATCCTCTCCGCTGTCAGGAGGTGGCTGGCGCTCATGTGCGTCCCTGTGCGTCGTTCTGGATCGGGCAGGATGGTGGTCCCTCACTGGGGAGCGGTGGCACCAGGCCAGGGCACCACGCTGGGCAGCACCAGCTCTCTGCATGTTCCAGATGACACCTCTGTGGCCGGGGGCCTCCCTTGCAGCCCCCAGGCTCAGCCTTCCCTACCCACCTGTGGGCACGGCTCAAGCCACTGTGGCAGCGCAGCCTCAGGGTTAGGGGGATGCGAAAGCAGCACAGCTCCCTGCTAGCTAGAGACACCCACTCCAGGATGGATGGCAGCTCGTTGGAGCTGAGCAAGGTAGCAGGGAGGTGGGATCTGCACAACAAGGGAAAAAAGCATTCTGGAGAGTTTGCAGCTTCCCCTGAGAAAGCGTCTTCTGGGTCAGAAGTTCACATCAACAAATGGCGTTCTGGTTTTTGCTGTACTTCTGGATTGCTCTCACATGAGAACGGCCATGAATGATGTTCTCTGTCATCCCTAACTGGCAAGCAGATTCTACCTCATCCTGGCAGATAACGACCTGGCTTAAGTTATTCATGACTTCATCACCCCTTGGCCAGACTACAGCAATACAGTCTCCCGGGCACAGCGCCCCGAGCCAGCCCCACGCTGTGCCCCAGCACTGAGCCCATGGCTGCTCCTGCCCTTCAGGTGTCAAAATCTGCACAGGACATCCCCGTCCCCGGGGCTGCACGTGCTGCGCGCAGCTGTGAGGGGACAGTCCCTGTGCTGGGCATGAGCCAGGATGAGGGAAGAAAATAAAAACTCCATTGCCATTTAGAGCAGCACGGAGATTCTGGTTGTTTCTGCGCTGCGGTTTGAAGACGATCTTGAGTTTTCCCATAATGAGAGTCTGGGACCCACGTCTGGATGCGTATGGCCTTTTACCTCTGTCCATAGGTCTCGTAGGGAGAGCACCATCCCAGAGCCACTGCAGACAGCCAAGTATCTCGAGGACGTTCTTCACCTCCCATCTCGCTGCCACAGCTCATTTGTGAGCCTCATCGCTTTGTATCTGGACACTCATCACTGCCGGCAGGCAGAAAAGTGGAAGCAGAGAGCAGGGGACTGAGCACTGCTTCTCTCCAGCACGACTCACTTATTCATGGCTGCTTCTGCCTTGGCCCCACAGGACATTTCACCTCTGAAGCAGGAGAGTCATTCCACGCTACAGCCTCAAAATGATCCTCAGCCACGCAGTGAAGCAGCCATCGCTGGTCGTTTTGTTCCTGGCTCTGAATGCGCTCTTGGAAAGCGGAAAAGTGGATGAACTGAGATGAGAAAGGGGCTGTGATTCTTCCACTCCGCATTCACCGCTCTCCAGACAATGTACAAGAGAAAACCAATTTGTGCAGAAGAAACAGGAGCAAGGAGTTCCGGTGCGCTTGCAGGGAGCAAAACAAACTGAAGAAAATAAGACTATTGAAAAAGTGTCAAGTTGGGAAGAGTGGGAAGACAGGGCAGAGCTATTTATTAACGCACGGAGCTGGGGACCGCAGAAGGTAGATGGGGCTAGCTGGAAGGTCAGTTCAGGATCTTTATGTTTTAATCCTTTAGGTGCAAGACGTTTACTGAACAAGGCGAGGGAAGGGTGCATGGGATGGGGTGACTGCTGGGCAGTAGAGAGGTTTCCTCCTCATCACCGGCGTACAGTCAGTGTGCTCAGGTGTTGCTGAGGGTGGGAGATGCGTCCTTCTCGGGCCGTGAACAAGTGCCCCTTCTGCCAAGGGGCAGCTGAAGTCCTGCCATGAAGAAGACTACTCTGATCAGGTCCCTACTGCTGACACACAAGCAGTCATCACATTTCTGGGGGTGAAAGCGGAGCCATCCTTCCTTTCCTTCTCCATTTGGTCTGCAGTCTGGGAGCCAGGCACCCGGCGCACGTGGGTCCCTGCGGAGGGGGGAGGAGGCCTCGCTGGCGTGACGGACACCTGATTTTGCCTTACTGAGTAGACATCGATCATCTGTCTCTGCGCATAACAATGATAATAGAGTCGATGCTAATCAGTCCGCTTGTTTCCAGAGCGGGATGTGCGTGCGTGTGAGGGTATGCCAACAAGGCTCGTTTGGGCTGAGAAATTACAGATGGAAATGATGCATTAATTCAGCTGGTGCATTCCCTTGCACTCCTTGGGTGCCCCAGAATCATCCCCCGGATCATGGCACATAGAGCCTTCCCATGGCCCCGGTTTGCATGAATAGGGGGAGGCAACGAAGGCCTGGGAATAGGATGCAGATACAAACTTCCAGACTTTGCCTTCTGTCCCCGTTTGTAGCCCAGGTTCGGTGCCTTATCTTCAGCCAGCGTTTCCTGATCCTGTAAGCAGAGAGCCACCAGCCCTCTATGGAGGAATACAAACAAAATCTGTGCGCTGTGCACAAAATCTGTGCACCATGTGCTGTGGCCACAGTGATTTTCATTTATTGCTTCTGTTTCTTTTTCTCCACCCACAATTTGATTTATACACTTGCAGAGGAAGCATCCCTTCTTCCTCTGATCTCGCAGGGACGATGGCTGGTCCACTATCAGACTCTGAGATAATCTTCCCGAGGTAAGTTGCTGCCTTTATGCAGTCAGTGTCTGCTCACACAATCCCTGGCCGAAAGAGCTGTCTCTCTCCTGCGCTCAGCGCAAGGGGCTTCTGTTATCAGCAGCTTCTATCTGCAAAGCAATTGATAATAACAAATAATTAAAAATGCAGCTCTGTTTCAGCAGCCTCTAGGTGCTCTCCCTGGCTAAAACAAGAGCTTGTCAGTGTGAAGGGCCATAGGAAAATGTGTTTTTCTCACCTGTGAAGTGTTGCTTCTGAACTCTTTTTTATTCCATTCTGCGTCCATCTTATCTGTTGCTGTTCTTCAGGTCAGAGGCTGTATCTTCTCTGGTTTTGCACTGCGGGGTGCCAAATGCAGGCAGTTTGTTATTATTTTTCTGTGCTGTTTTCTTGCTTGCTTGATTTTGGGGCTGCAGTGACATGTGGAGTTGATTGAAAAGCTCCATCGCTGCTCTTAAATAACTCCCTGTGTAGACAGCCTTCTTCTGGAATGCGAACAGGGTTTCCTGATTTAGCTTAATCCACTTCCAATTCTAACTTGCATCTTTGCCTGGAGTCAAAATGTTTGTGAAGGGAGCTGTCACAGGACAGCTCACCCGGACAGCTGGTCCCTGGAGCTCCGTCCTAAAATCCCAGCCTCACCCCTGCAGGATTCATGGTCTGCAGAGGTCGGAGCTGGCCAGCCAGAGCTGGCAGGGGGATCTGGAGAGCAGCAATGAGAGCGGCTCAGAGGAACCTAACCCCAACGTCTCTCCTCCTCCCACCCTACGGCATTTCTGTGGGAATTGAGGGTATTTATTTATCTGGCATACATAAGCTTTTAGAATAAAACAATGTAGCCGTTTGTAGAGGTGGATGTGGCTGTGATGCGGGTGAGGAGGGTGCACAGCGTCTCCCCGGGCTCGTGATACGAGGCAGACACCGCTGAGCTAAACACGGGGCTACAACCCTCCGGGGTGCACCTCCTTCTCCTCGCATCCCGTTTACCACCCTGCAAAACCACGTTGCCAGGGTCGCCCTGCCCCACATTGCCAGTCTCTCTGCCGGCCGTGCCACAAGCGCATGGTGACCCAGGGACTTGAACCCCTCCCTCCACAGACGAGTCCCCGAAGAGGCAGGTGTCCCCAAAAGGCCATGCCCCAGCCATGGGGACAGCATGGATGTGTCTTCTCCACCCGTGACGGAGCCGGTGCCGGTCTGCAGGATGCAGGAGCCACTGGGTGTCAGTAGCATCCCACATCCCGGCTGCGCGTGGCCGTGGAGGCTTTCCTCCCACTCGGGAAAGGCAGCTCGCTCCTGTGTTCGGGGGAAGGTGGTACCAGCCTCATCCCACTGGAACTGCTGGTTGTTGGTCAGGTTTTCCCACCCCGTGGAGCTACAAGGAGGGGTGCTACCGCTCCAGGAGCTGCAGCAATAGACTGAGCACGGGGATACCCTGCGCAGACTCGGCTCCTTGCGAAGCACGGTCTGCTTTGGCCAAGGTGGCCTTTTTTTTTGCAAGCAGACCTGGAGCATGGGATTTTCTCCCACCCACCTCTCTTCCCCCAGCAGCTTCTGGAGCCACCCAGCCCCAGCTCTGCTCTGAACCTGTCCCTACACTGTCTGTGTCACCCCTACCACTGCCCATACCCCTTCTCACCCATTGCCCCAGCCTGCAGCCCCATGAGATGGTGCTGGCTGGTGATTTTCTAATCATGAGGGTTTTTTTCCCTAGCCTTAACAATTTACTAAAATGAAGCATTTTGCAGGGACTTATCACCTGTGGAGTGACATTTCTGGCCCGAACCAAAAGGAACAAAAAGTCCTGTGCCCCAGGACAGCCAGTAAATCCATAATGCCAGCACCCACTTGAGTGGTAGTTCAGCTGCGGGACCATCCTCACTCACTGTCAGGATCTGAGTTGCTGTCTTCCACGTAATGTGTGACGGCTTGACTAAGGACCTTCCTCCTGCTATGGGTAGAGTCCTCGCAGTTTCTCCTGGTGGAGAGGTTCCAACCTTCCTTAGGCTGAAGTGAGGCTGTCTCCGCAGCCTGCTGGTCTGGCTTTCATCAGCCAGGTAAGATATGCTTGTGCATGCTTTCCCTGTCTCCCCACACAGTCCCCTGAATCTCATGTCCTGGCTGCATCCACCAGGCTGTCTGGGGACAAGAGATGTCTCTTCTAGGTGTACAAAATCCCTGAAGACCCCTCAGTTCTCAAAACAGAGGGGGAAATGTCCAAGATCTTGGAAACCGTGCCAGCGTGGGGCGCCTGCCTGCTCCTGGCCAGCTGGCTGGGTGCAGGTTCTGCAGCCTGTTGGGTTTATTGACTCACCTGAGCATGGACGGTGGGATTTCCCCCAGACCATCCACTCCTTGGGACGCATTGTCTTCATCAGACCTGGACAGGCTGTAACTTGCCCAAACTCACACAGGGAGATGGAGTTCATAGCCAGCCCTCCGCTCATGCACGTGGGAGAGCAGTGGCCCCCCCATCTCCTCCTCCTGTTGGCAGGTCCCTGCTTTCCCCAGAGCACCTCGAGGTGGAAATGCCCATTTCTGCGGGCCGCTGCTTCCCAGCGATCGCTCTGTAATGCAGTTTCCAGGGCCATTATTTCTTGGCTGCCAATACCAACCCGGGCACTCAGCTTGGGGAGTTAATGGTGTAATCGGAGCCGTGGTGTGAGGCCATGAGGGAGACAAGCTCCATCAATATTTTCCGTGTACACAAGCCCTTGATTAAAGGTTACAGGGTTAACTTGCTCCCGCTCACCATGCCGAGGCAGGCAGAGGGGAAGGTGGGAGGAAGGGAACCGGCTAAAAGCTGTGTTTTGAGATGACTGCTGGGCTGTAGGCACTCAGGCCTGACACGCAGCTGTTACCCGCCATCCCACTCACCCTCCAAAACTCCCTTCACCTAACGAGAGCTGTTTGTGCCTCTCCATGCTGGGAGGAAAGGAGCTTTGTGAGAAGTCAAGGTAGCAGCGAAGGAAGAGGCTGACTTCCCCCTCGCAGCTCCCTCTCCCCGCTCCTCCTCTGCCCCTGCACAGAAGGTCAGGTCCCATCAGCTCGTCCCTCCCACACGGGGTCCCTGCCAGCCCCTCCATGCTGCGTTACCTACCCCAGGAGAGGAGTTGCCCCACCAAGTCCCAGAGTGGGATGGAGAAGAGGCAGATGTGTCCAGTTCAGGAGGGGACACAGCTGATGTCACCGTGTTGGATGGGGGGAGGGTAAGTCAGAGCAGCCCCAAGGCTGGCCTAGGTGATGGTGAGCCCTGGGCACACACTGAGTGCTCCCAAGCTTCAGTCCCACCCATGTCCTCCCTTTCTTTGTCTGCGTGCAATAACAAAGCCTGGGCCAGTGGTTCAGGCTCGGCGTGTGCCCTGTGAAGCCCAGGCTCAGCTCCATACCGCGGGATGTCGTAAGCACCTGGGTGACCTGTCAGACACCGATAATCCCAGAGATGGAAAGCAGAACTCCCATCTTACTTGACATCAGGTGGCAAATGAGGCTTACCCTGCACAGATCAGGGCTGATTTGCCTTCACTTAGGCTTGATGGATAGCTGTCTTGTGCGGTTATCAGCAAGGAGATCTGTCATCCCCCGCCCAAGGGCTGCGGGTTTCGCTGCTGGAGGATTTGATTGAAGACGGGCACGCTCAGCCGCAGCTCCAGCCAATGCGTTGCGGCACTGGGGCTGTGGGGTCAGCCAGCTCCTCCTGTCATGCTGCTGACAGCCGAGGCCGTCTTCGCGCCTTCCTGGCCCTGTCCTGCCTCGGCTGGAGATGAGCAGTGCGTTCTCCTGATGCTCTTTCTCCAGGCAAACCAGGGATTGCTTTTAGCCTGGCAAATGCGACGCATTGGCCTGCCGGGAGCACACATCCCTGCGTGCCTGCGAGTCTCTGCCTCTGCCCTGCTGCCTGCCAAGTCAGAGAGCGGAGAGGAAGAAAGCAGGAGGAGCAGTGTCCCAGGACAAAGAAAACCTTTTGCTCTTTCTCCTCAGAGACTTTATCTTCCCTTGAGGCAACAGATTTCTGTACAAGTATTTTCAAGTTTGGATTTATTTGGTAGCAGCGAAGTTGTGTTAAGATTAGAGAGGACTTAAACGCTCTCCAGTTATGGCCAAAGCCTCGTTGGTCCTATGGCCTGGAGGCGATTTGATGGGCAGTGTGCTGAGGTCACACAACATCAGTTCGGGTACTGGGCTTGGGAGTGATGCATTCTTCAGAGACACAGAGCCATGGTTTGATGCCGCTGTGTCCCACACCAGCCCACTGTAGTAAACTGCAGGGAGCAAACTGTTGCTGAAAGAAGAGCTCTGTGCATCGCTTATCTCCTTATTTTTGCGCTTTGTACTTGCCTTTTCTTTCTTTGTTTTCTTTACTTAAGCAGCTTCCACAACCAGAATTGTTAACTCTTAGGTTTTTTTTTTCTTTTCTTCCTTCTGGCCCAGAATATTTCAAACTTTATTGTTTTTCTGGAAATAGCTATTTATTTTTCTCTGCTGTTGCTTTCTGCTTTCATCTCTCTTCTGTTCAAGTCAGTAGTCCCCTTTCTTGTGAATCCGTTTTCCCCTGAGACCTTCCTGTTTTTTTATCCCCTTTTCCATACTGTCTCCTGTCAGCTCAATGGTTTTTCAGCCTTTCTCTCCTCATTCCCAGCCCTTTACATTTATTTTTCATTATGTCCTCTCTCTTAAACCTCCCCCACATCACCACAAAGCCTGCTGCAAAGCAGCCCTCCAGCCTGGAGAAAAGCAGGGAGCATCTGATGGAGGGCAGAGCCCGGAGCAACAACCTCTGCTCTGCCTTTCCAGCTTTCTGCAGATACCCCTGCAGCAGAGTCCCACAGCATGCTGCAGCCCTGCATGAGCCCCAGAGCCACCTGTGCTTTCCAATGAGCAAGCACGCAGAAAGGGTTGTAGTTGATGCTTAGGCTGGAAATGTGTGTAGCTCCTGCAAAATCTAAAGAGCATCCAGGGTGTTTCTGTGTCACTGAGTCCCAACCTGTCCCTGTCATTGTGCTGCAGATGGGTTCTCCTGAGACGTGTTACAAGGGTATGCAGAACCCATATGCCTTGGAAGATGCTCCTGAGCCCCTGCTTTCAGGCTTGCTGTCTCTATAGCTGTGGAGCCTGGTTCTGCCTTGCTCCATGCCTGATGCCTTCCTCCATGAACCTTTCGAATATGACCCGGTGTGTCTGACAATGAAAGCTGTACTGGGCGGACTGGAAGTCTTCTGGTGCCTGTGTTGGGACAACTGGGTCACTGCTGTAAGTGGAGTTCTGGGCTTGTCTCTGCTCTGCCCCTCTCAAACCCACCCCACCTGTGCATCAGCGGTGGTGGTGGCTTCTGCAGCTCCTAGCAGGACGCTGGATGTCTGGGTGAGGTGCTGCCTGGCATTACCCCAACCCTTGTCTTGGCACAGGTATAAGATAAGGCACAAGGGAGGATCCACCCACCCGAGGTCCCATGAGGGTGGCTTAGCCAAGAGCAGGCATGATGGAGGGATGGAGTCAGCCGGGATGGAGGGATGGAGTCAGCCAACAGCCCACATGGGCTCTCAGGGAGGATTTGGTCACTGTCCACCTGGATCTTTAGGCTCCATGTGGTGGAGCCACCCCCTCGAGCTCTTTTAAGTGTTTGCTTTTCCGTTTCTTTTTCCTCCTCTGATTTTTATTTGTGAACCTCGTTTCTGTGATTAACCTCGGGGCCGGCGCGTCTCCTAAGAAAGATGCTTTCACTTCATTAAGAGATAATGGAAGCTGTCAGAGATTTGAAGGATTGCACTTGTGATGGGAGCAGGAGGGGGAAGAAATATATTCGCAGCAAAGTTACATTTTCATGTAAATTGTTTAAAGATTTAAATGGTTTCTATTAGGAAGGGTCACTGGGGCTGTGCGGAGGGCTAAATTAGTCCTTCTGTGCAGAAGCATAATATTGTCTATAAATGAAAAGGAATAAAGAAAGCCCTTAATTTTTTTTTCACTCTCTCAATTCATCTCACACTCTCTCCCCCTGCCTCTCCAGGAGCCTTCCTCCTGCCTTTCTTTGGTTCTTGGATCTTTCTTCTGGTCTGTTCTCCTGTACAAACTGTACTTGCAAGTCTGATTTGGCTTAGCCCTTCCCAACGCTGCCTTCTGGTGAGCCAGCCCCAGCCTGCTAGGGATGCACTGATGTTGTCGTTCCCATAAATCTTTGTTACAAATGCAAATCTGCTGCTTTGGGTTTCAAGGCACACAGAGCCCCCACAGGGAGGGAGAGACCCAGGTGATCAGTTAATTTGTTAATGACTTTCCCAAGTGGGTTGTTGGTTTGCCTGCTGACATGTTAGGTGGAGTCACTGCTCCGTTTCTCTGCTCTGGGCTGGTTGGTAATTCATCCGCAAACACATCTTCATATAAGTCATCACAAGACAGTAATTTGCTCTGGTATTCACAGATGAACATGTTTTTGCACACACCATCGCCTGTCTAAATGTGATGGCACCTGTGGGGAAAAGGTCTCCCCTCCCCGTATGGATCCCAGCCCTGTTCAGGATCCAGCCTGCTTCCAAGTGGATGCTGCTGAACAGGGAGAGGGTAGTTTGCCTTTCCCTGGGGGTGCTGGCTGCTCAGGCATCCTGATGAAACACCTTCAGATATTCACTCTGCTGTCTGTCTCACATGTTCACAGGTGAGACCACCTTTTCAGGACCATTTAGAGGCAAAACCACAGTCCCACATGTATGTACAAGCCAGCAGAGATTTGCACAAGTGCCCCCTTGCTATCTATGTTCATTCTTGAAACTTTGTGGTTTCCTGCAAAGGCGCAGGGCCCTTCTCTGTTCGTAGCTGTCTGTCTGCGCTGGTATGTCAACGAAATGGTTAAACTACACTGCACAAAGAGCAGTCCTGCGCTGCGCACCAATACCTTGCTGGCATTCTCGTCAGTGACAAAGGCTAGCAGAATACAATGGCTTTAGAGCAATCAGTGCTTTTCATTTGCAAGGAGCTGGACAGACATTTCCCTGCGGAGGGCAAGAGCAGAGCACAAGGTGCAGACACCCAAGGCAGGGAGAGGTGCATGCCTGTGTCCTTACACTGGTCCCTTATGGGATGTCCTGATCTCCGTGGCGTGCTGTAAAGCCTCTTAAACACCAAAGCACATTGCATTCAGCAGATACCAGCCCCTGGCTTATCCCTCACATGCAGAACAACAGAGATCAAATTCATCTCTCAGCTCCGGAGGCTCAACTCCAGTTACTGGAGGTGAGGCACTGACTGCTCTTCACAGGCATGCATGAGGCACCTGTGGAGACCTTGGGAATGGAAGGTGTTTGGGGAATAGCAGAAGGTGGAGGGTTTTGCATGCTGATGACTGGGAAGGGAGGAAAAGCAGGGGAAAAGAGGCTAAAAAGCTGTGACTGGAAGAGAGAGACTGGGCTAGGTTCTGAAGGATTTTGGCAGCAAACAGTTAAAAAAGTGAGATTTCTTTGCAGAGAAGGAAAACTAGGATTTTAGTTCCTTCATAGGGAGCACAGGAGCAAACTGACTGCGGGCTGGGAGGTTTGCAGGGAGAGCGGGTTTGCGTGCCCAGATGTACGCACGTGTGCCCAGCAGAGAACAGGAGCAGAAATACCCTCTGTCTCTTCCTCCTTGAAGGACCAGATTGTAGCTGGAAACACGGGGACACTGCAATCAGTTGATACCACGCCATGTAAAGCTGTGCAGCAAGTATTTGTACCAGCTAAACTTGGGGCAGGGGGGATCATCTCTCTGTGCTCCTGCTATAGCCGATGGGGAAAGATTGACAGCTCCAGAGGGCAACTCTTGTCCCCTAAATGAAGCTGTAAAGTGCAAGCAGGTCTCTGTCATTTATCTGAGCAAGGCTAAGACTTCACGCAAGAGGCAATGCTAGGCTAGCCAGCTGGTAGAGAAGCAGGTCTCTGGTTTTGATCTTGGGAAAGAAAGAGATGTCTTTGCTTCTCCAGTCTGCAAGATGTCAGAAACAGTCCAGCCTTTCAGGATGATAAAATCTACAGTACTGAGCAAATTTCAAGCCAGTCAGTAGAGCACAGAGGGAGGCATACACCCAAATATATACAGCAACTTGACAGCATTACAAAAAACAAATGGGATCTTGCAGCTGGCAAGGGATAGCGAGATCATGTGCTGATCGGGATCTCCTGGTCATCAAGCTGAAATTCCCCTCAATGAAAGATACCAGCTACATTGTCCCCTTCTTAAACAGATCTACCTTCTTGCTTGGTTTCTCATCCTGTGCTTCTCTGAATTGGAGGCTGTTACACAGTTTTGCTCCTGTCATGGTAAAGGATCCTCTAATTCCAGGTGAAACGTGTCCTTGGGCTTTTTATCCCCATCTCTTCTAATGCCAAACTCAAATAACGCTTCATCCTGTCCCCTAAATGTTCCTCTCTCCTATTTGTTCAGTCAACAGCTGCATCCCCTATCTTTTGCCAGGCTGAATGAGCCAAACTCTTGCAGATCCTTGGTAGGATCTTCATCTCACCCATTCTCCCACCTGTTCTGGTTTCAGTTAATCTCTGTTGAACATGGTTGATTGGAGTCGTAACAGGACACCAAACAAGGGCTTCTCCAGGCTTTGTGCAATGGCAGAAGCTGTCTCCTTTTTTTAAAGGGAATATGTCCCCTGACACCTTCTACTATCATATTTGCCTTTTCTCCATTACACATTACATCAGAGATTTCTCATCACCCCATGACTGGCAAGTTCATCTCTGCCTTTCTCCCCTTCACTTGTTGCCAATGGATGAGCTCCCAGCTTAGAGCAGAAGCTCCTTTTGCAAGAGATTTTGTGCAATTGCTGTTCCTCAAGGTCACCTAATTTTACCCACAGGAGAAAGAGATTCCTTTCAGCTTTGGGGAATCAGCAATCTTCGTAAATCCAATATGTCTCTTTGTGCCAAATCCATCAATGGAAATGCCAAGGAGATGAGTCCCTTAGCCATTGTTTGAGGAACTCCACTCGTATGCATTGAATCATCTCCTGCACTGCAGAGCCAGCATGGATGCCCACATGGATTAGAGATACCAGGCTTTCATGCCTGAAAGAGTTGGTCCACTTTTCAAGGAAGGGTGACAGGTAGTGTCAGGCCACTAGATCTGGGCTGATGTCCTCACAGGTCAGCTCAAGGTCTGCCAGAGAAATCTCATTTTCATCACAGGAGTAGCAACCCTGAGAGTCTGTCTGCCAAGGACAGCACCTCTGTGAAGGTGGTTTTTGCTCCTGGGCTGCCCAGTGGAGGAAATTTTGGCTGTTGGTTCAGGCCCTGTCTGATTTTTGGCTTGTTATTGGGATCCTGTTTGCAGAGTGTGACCTTGGGTGTGGGTTGTGGCCACTGGGTGATGTGTTTGCACAGCCACCACAGCATGACCAATCCTCCATAACAGCATAGCATAGTAGATTGGAACCTGTTCTCTGCTCACCTTCAAAATTGGCTACAAATTGAAGTGTACTACTGAGGTCAGAATAAAGGGCTCTTTAGCTGTCACAATTACTCTTGCCCCATTTCCTTACGCGTGGGTGCTGTGTTTGGTAAACTCCAGGCATATGGTTCCACTCCCAGTGTGTTACATGCAGCAAAATTCTGTGTTGCCATGTTGGTAATTTCATATGCTAATTCATTGCAAATAGCCTCAGCTACTGACCTGTTTTAATACCTCCTTCCATTTCATTTAAATGGCATCAACTTCTGATCACTGGACTTGTGTTTATTTTCTAGGTCAACCTCTTCTGTAATGTCTTCACATTCACTGAAATACTACTAAAATAGCCTTGTGTCTTCCTGGATCAGTAACCATTTGGAGACAAAGTCTGTTTATTATCATGCTCAGGAATAAGTGGTGCCTGCAATAAGCAACATTTGCTCTGCAATCTGTGCCTCAAAAGTTAAAGCCTCGGTGATGACTCAGTCCCATTCTGACTGGGGAGATCTAAACTCAGTCTCCAGCACGACCTACAAACTCACTGCAGAGTTCTTCTCCCAAACAACTTTTATCTTCATCAGCCTAGCCCATCCTTGCCCTTTGGTTTGTCCTTGCTAGTCTGATTCCACTCCCTATGTTGTGGAGGTAGGTATGGTGACTATGTGATTCTCCTCTTCTCTCTGGGTCCCTCTGTTTCTTACAGCACTTGTCTGAGATTTGTCAGCCTTAATCTCGGCATGCAACACCCAAACCTAACCAGGGGGAATTTACTCTCTGGAAATAATTCTGTTCCCTTGAACAGCTCGGCATCCTCAAACCTTTCTCATGGCATCCTTAAACCTTTCTCCTATCATCAGCATTTGGTGGGCCTGCTGGACTGCATCCACTTGTTGTGCTTGGCTAACTGCAAGAACAACTTCTGACAATGGCTCAAGCATCTCTTCTTTGAACACCTTTCAGTTTGGTGCTGGCATCTGCAATAAGTTCCTGTGGGATTGTGCCACTGTTACTGGCCTGCGGTAAAGGACTACCAGTACGTTTTAACTTAAACCCATGAGATTATTTTTTTTCCCTTGGCAGACACCACAGCCTTCTGTTCTTTGGTCCCAAATAAGCGGTAGGGTCATTGTTTCTTCCTAACAAGTCCCCACTCGCAGATACTTGCCTGTGTCCAAGGTTGTGCAGGTCTGATTTGCCCCCATCTGGTCTTGCTTCTGTTTTCTTATTGTCCTGTTTTCCCTGAAGTCCTTCGAGTAGCATCCTATCCCTCCTTAGGCTTCAAACTGTTGCAGTCTCCATTGTCTCTTCCTCTTTTCTGCAGAGACTGGTTTCACATACCAATTCAGAAGGTCCCTGTTGGTCTGGGATCTTCCCGATGTAAAGAGCTTCTTTCAGAAACACATGTAAGAGTGATACATGTGCCAAAGCTCCTGAATTCAGTTATGTTTGTTACCCTTTGCTTTGTGGGGCATTTCTTCTAATTGTCACCATTTTTCCAGTCTCCAGACTTCAGCAGTGAGAATCTCTCACACTCCCTCCTAGACGCTCTTGCATGAGGTTTCTTGTTTGTTTTCTTCTCCCTTTCATGCTTTTTGTATTCCCACATGGTGTTTGGTACTTGCTCTGCCACCGCCTGCACTCTATGCTTTATTCAAGGCATTTTCCTGCAGAGCAGCAGCTGGAGAGGATTATTGGTAAAGGGGCTGTGGGTGTCAGTATCGGAGATGTTGCTGTGTTTCAGGATGTGGAGAAGGAAGTTTTTCTTTATTTCTAGCATGCTGGGGGGATTGAGTGAAAGGGGTGGAGTTGGACGGCCATCCTTGTACAAACGACCAGTCTATTTGACTGGCAGCCTGCCGTGGCACCCAGAAGACTGGAAGGGATATCCCAGGTACATGATATCACACCTTTCCTTCCTCCCATTTTACCAGCCCTCAGCTGTCAGTGAATCTGAGCTCACACCATGTCTCCACTGACGTCCTGGTAACGTAAGGACACCAATAATCTTATATTTTATTCACAAGCTGTCTCAGAGTCGTTTCATGCCTTGTTACATTGGGAGCACTCTGCTGCCTGCCTCATCCTCTTGCCTTTCGTGTCCTCCCTCGGTGCTCTGGCATCAGGCAGCTCCTTTAGCTCTTGGCTTGAGTTTTGAAGATGCACGTCTCCAAGGGCTGTGACTGGCACGGCCTCCCCACACAGCTGCTGAAACACCGGCAGCCTTTTCTTCGAGGCAAGGAAGTGCCCTGAACCTTGGGTTTGCTGCTCCAGGTGCATGGGAAAGGTAGAAAAGACGGGGACGTGCCTGGGAGGGCGGGGACAGCAGTCTGCAGCTATTCTGGGGTTGCGTTTCACCTTGGAGTGGGAGGAGACGGGTCCTTTGTAGACCTTGTGGGTGCCTGCACCGGCCGGGGTGTGAGATGCAGTGATGTTCTTGCAGCCGTTGAGGAAGACGTATCTGATAGCCCTGGAGGGGCGGGAGAGCGTGCGCTCAGGCAAAGGGGAGAGGCTCCTAGCTGCACACTGGGGAGCTGCTGCCGACATTGTTGCTGGCCTTGCCTAGGAAGAAAACACATGATTAGCAAGGGGATGGAGCTGCTCAGGAATTCTCAAAAAAAGTTTTTCCCCTCAGAATAATCTCGATTTCCTGACTCCTCTCTCCCCCTCCCTTCTCCAAACAGACCAATTTTGACAAAATTTATCTCAAAAACAGTAACACAGCTCCAGCATAGACTTTCACATCAAAATCAGAAGTAGATATCCACCAAAATTAAGACTTTGCTGTGTTTGTTGTAAAGAAGAGGCTCGAATCTCAAACTCCAGTTCATAGATGACTACAGTTCCCACCAGCCTGGGTGTGGGAGTGTGTTGTCAGAGACAGCCAAGTTGTCTCTGTCATTCTTGGAGCTATTCCTCTTTACAGGAATGAATAACCGCTGAATGGATTTAGGATCTGAAACTGCATCTTCGGGGAAAGGCTGACCCTGTGCACTCCCAGGCAGCCTTCTGTGTTCTTCCATCGTGACCCACTGAATATTTAAGGTCTCTGTCAGATTTTGTACATCACTGTGTAAAATGCAGATTCTTTGGCGGGGCGGCAGGGAACCCAACTGATGAGGCCTACTCTGTGCTTTGATACCTGGCAGAAACCTACGGAGTTGACAGAGAGAGAGGGCGACCGACCCAGTTCATGGATAATTCATCTCATGCATAACTCATGCCCACACATTTCATGGATAATTTAGGATAAGGGCTTACAGGATCAGGATCTCACATGGAAGGGAAGGGTCTTTCGTGAACAAAGCTGATGGGAAACTCTAGCTTTGGGATGGGGAGTTTGTGAATGTGGCAACGTGCCAATGGCTGGGAGAGCAGAAAATTGCGCAGTTCCTTGAATGCTCAAAATATGGTTGGCCCAGTCTCCCATCTCTGAGAATGGCCAAAATCGGATCAGTCAAAGGAGATGCAAACAACCCAACTCCACTGTGTGGAAGCAGGAGGTCTAATATCCTGAGGCTTGTCCAGAAATCCAGAAAAAGCACCTTCCTCTGTGGTTCAAATGCCCAGTTATAACAAACAGAGAGATGATGCTGGCAAAGTGACTGGGCCTTCTCCCAGCAGATTACAACAGCAGCTGGGATGTTACCTTAGATGGGGCCCAGGACCAATGCACAAGACAGAAATCACTCACTGAGATCATTGCACTGGTAGGACCCGCTCGCAGACCCCAGTACACCGCCTGCTACCCCAGAGCTGCTCAGATGGAGCATCCTCAGCTACAACATGGTTTGATTGCAGCTGGTGGGGACTGACCCAAGGCCCCGATGGCCCTTTCTGTGCCAGCATTCTCGTGATTGTTGCCTGATTTCCATCCATTTTGCTACAGCATAGGTTGGTATCTCTAATATGAGCAGAATGTAATTAAGCATTTTTATACTCATTCATCATTACTACTTTTTCTTTTTTCTTCTCTTCCAAATGCAGACCAGAATGGGAAGCTTGATATTTTTTCCCATCGTGTGAGAGTGCCAGAATTTCATGCAGTGAAGGAAGAAATCTGTGCTCTTACTTACGCTTGGGCCGTACCATGGTAACATGTTTAAACCAGTGATGAGGAAAGCAGACAGCACCCAACCAGAGTCTAGCTCCTTGGATTCGTAGGAGGCCGGATCTTAAAGCTCAACTCACAGGCATCAAACATTTAAACAGACCAGTCGAAGGCTGAATTATTAAAATCACCCTACGTGAAACGCTTCTCTGCAAGAAGATGAGCACTCTTCTTCCCTGGTTCATTGTCTCTGTGGGGTGTCAGAAATGCTAAAGCTCATTCTGCCTTTCCCATCCCCCTTGAGATGCTTGGAACAACTGGAGGACTCCCAGCTGCCAAGAAACATTGAATATTTATGAATCCCCTTAATCACAAAGGCAGGGACCATTCCAGCCAGCCTAGTTTGGCATGCATTTGGTCTTGCCTCCTATAGAGGATCAGAACTTGCTCCCAGAAGGTTTTTTCACCACCCTGGAGCCTATCAATAGTCTGCCCAGTTGAGGTGGCAAACCCTAGCAGTAGCTTCAGGGACAGAGATACTTCATACCTGCTCCTGTACCTCCTTTTGGGGTAAGAAATACAAATTGCATCGGGATGTGTCTCCACGGCTTCAACCTTGCAAACAGCGAAGCAGCAAATCACAGGGAAAGTCTCCTGACTTCCTTACCATTTTCTCACCATCACTATCCCATTATTGCACTGCCTATGGTGTTTGTTTCCACTTCTAAAAGAAATGCAAACCCAACAGAGCCGTCAAAGTGAAACAAGCAATGATATTTTTTCTTGCTCGTTCTTCTATATTTTCCCTTTCCCCAGCTAACAGTAACAGAGGGAATAGGAAGAATTAATCATGAGAAGAGAGGTTGTTCTTTGGTCAAAATGAAATCCAACTGGGAAGAGCAGGGTTTTCTCTTATCTTCTTGTTTGTGTTCCAACATGCACAGAAATAGTTTTTTATGTTTTTCATAAGCATTTGGTATGAAAGGAAAAGTCCTTGGGTTTTTTTGGTTTGGGGTTTTTTTAATATTATTTTTTTGTTAAACATGCTTATTACCTTCTTTCAACTGGCTCTATCACATAATACCTTCAGAGATTATGGTTTGAGAAAGCTTCTGAAACTGCATGTCTTTGACTGATCAAGGCACTTCTGTAGACTCTTTGTGGGTGCTTGCAGCCTTCACAGATAAGAGATTCATCAGGGTAAAAGACAAGTTATTTCCAGTTGAGTTCACTGAGAAAACATCTGGCTTTTAATCAAATTTCCAGGTAGAAAACAGGACGTGAGGCTTGTGCTATGGAGGCAAGGCTGTAGGAGGGCTTCTGGCTGACCTTTCAGCGGAAGAGGAGTGTGGTAGGGTTTCATTGCTGCCGGGTAAGCTTTGCAGCAAAGCAAAGCACCACGTGCGTCTGTAAGTTATTTCCAGTGCTCACCAGCATGGACACAAACCCAAGATCTTCTAAACCCAAAATGCTGTAAGAAAAGCTACAGCGAGAGTGGTTCTGATCAAGTAGCAATCTGGAAAACTCTCAACAAGGGATCTGTGTGCAGGGAAGCTGAGATGGGTCAATGGTAGCTGACTAATGCAAGTAACCTCTCTCACTGCTCTCACTCCTGAGGCCATCTGGTTTTATTGAGACTTCTCTGCACTCAGCATTGGCCTCCCTGGACTGAGCAGGAGTGGAAAAGCTGCTCAAATGTTTATTTATTAAATAAAGTATCTAACATTCTTGGAAGACTCACCAGAATCCTGGGTATGTTTCTGTTTGATCCTGCCTGACGATTCACGTCTTCAAAACACATCTGCGTAGAGCTGGATGCCATCCACCCTGGCTCTGGGGGATTCTGACAGAGGTTACGTGTTGCCATTGTGACATTCTGTTGTCACACTGGGCAGAATTCTGGGCTCCAGGTTACCAGGGACCAAGCTCTGATCTCATGTGGCACCAGCGCGAATGCAATGGGCCTTCATCTCTGTTCAGATGTTGTGCACGACCTTTAGACCAGAATGGGAAGGATCTGAGGACCTTGTATACTGCATGACTTCCCACCGCCTAACTGGAGGTGTCACTGTTCTCTGATTAAGACACGGGAGCTGCAGGTCCCTTGGAGAGCACTTGTCTCATCAGACCTTGGAGGACACCTGCGCTGTGCTCAGAGGATAGATGTAGCCCTGTCAGCAGCTGCTGTCAGCACATGTCCCGGTTCCCACTATCACATGGCCAGACACGCAACCATCACCCAAAGGGACACCTATATTCTGGTGACATGCTGTACCTGCTCACACGTGGCTGTGGGACGCATGCAAATGTGAGATTTGGGGAATTTTCAGGGACTCTCTGGGTTTTAAGTTCCCCTGAGCAGAGGTTTCTTGTCCTGTTGATAGCTCCCAAGTGAGCAAGGATCTCTACGATGACTTCACATGTTGTGCTAATGCTGCTACCAGGCTGAGTGAAAAAAATCTGGTACTTCATGTTGTGTCAGAGCTACATAACTCTCCAGGCTTGCTGAAGGTATAGCAGAGCCTGGTACACTTCTGTAGGGCTCAGGCTTCCTGTCCTAAAACATTTTTTGCAGCTGTTAAACAGCTTGCTGCATTAAAACCCATGGATGAATTGAAGTCATTCTTGTAAAGAAATAGGTTGCAGGATTTTTAGCACTCTGGGAACTGGGAGCAACACTGCTTTGTAAATTAGATCTATTAAATACTTAGTAATATCAAATTTTCATGCGGCATTTTTCTTCAAAGAAGTCTGAGGTGGCTCTGTTCATCAAGCAGTTTTCCCTAAGACTGACCTGGTCTTTCAGAATCGCCTGGGAGGTCATATTTGATCCCAGGTTAATTCCTAATGAGATTTCCTGCTTCCCCAAGGCTTTCTACTGATGTATACAAAAAGACAGACCAGTCCAGAGCCTTTTAACCAGAAATTTCTCAGCTTTGAAGAAGTTTCTGCAATACCAAGCATTGCCAGTCACAAGTCTTTCTCTTAACAGGTCAGAACTGAATAGTTCTGGTCCTTGGGACCCATGAGCCTGGATCTGAGGGAGATGGTTCATCCCTGCATCCCCACTGTTGTATGTATTTTATTGAAGAGGAGGCTGAGATGGTCCCGCTGAGATCTGGCTTTGTGCAGTGCTTTTAGGGTGGTGACTGCAGACCTCCAGCTGTGGCTAACAGGCCCTGGAATACTCAAATAACAGCCTGAAAGGGTAACCTTGCAATCAGCACATCTTTGTAATAAATGAGCCAATGATCCTCTGGATGTGAGCGCATCTGGAAGTGCCAGTGGTGTTTGATGGTATTATCAGTTCATCCCAGGGTTGCTTAAGGCTGCCTTTAGCTGCAGGTCTTGTCATACAGCACAAAAATTGCTCTAGCTCCTGTAAAACACAGCTACTGTGGGACAGAGCTTTAGGAAGTATTTAGAAATGCACAACAGAAGCGTGAAACAGGCAGCCCAGATGCTGGACTGCTGGAGATTCCGTTTCAAATCCCTCCAGACGGAAGATGGGCTAATGGAGAGGGAAACCCTCCCACCTGGAGCTTATCTCACACATGCCAGGAGGGGGGACCACACACACCAAACCCGTCAAAACCCCTGAGCTGACAAAAAGAGCCCTCTTCTTGCAGTCACATCATTTCGTAAGGTGCTTTTGTTCCTCTGCATGCATTCGTCTTGTTTATTCCTGCCGTGCGTTGATACAACAGGTCATACGTTTGGAAGAGGCTGCCAAAGATAATATACATCCTGTCATAGTAACAAGATCATCAGAAGGAAAACTGAAGAGATAATAAACCGGCAGGAAAGCTGAAGAGTGAGAAACAAAAGAGGAACAGAGAAGAAGTGACAATGTTATCTTTGTTTAACGTTCCTCTGAGTCACCATTAGTTATTTAAGATATTCATCTGCTAGCTCCCAGCCCTGTCAAATTAAGAGATCCAAGGGATTGTGGGTTTTTTTCATTGCCAGCTTTTTCGTTGGCAGTTTACCGCCACACAGGACCACATGGTAACACATGGGCTTTCTTCGGGCTATGAATGTTTCTGTGGTGGCTGGTCTGCGGAGGCCGTAATGCGAGGACAGTAAGGGTAAGGAGGACATTAAGGTTAAGGAGGACAGCAGCACCAGCCCATTCCCACAGCTGGAAACCAGATGCTGCATGGACAAGGCATGGTGCTGGGAACAGCCCAGAACACCTGCCCTTTGGAGATGGGATGTCAAATGGAGGGAAGTAGCCCCAGATCAACTGCTGCAGTTGTCCAAGGAGAATGAGCATGGGTTCATCATAGGGCGAACACAGGCATCCAGGAGACGTGATGCTGTGGGAACTGAATGGGTGACCAGGATGTTTTCACAGGGAGCATCAAACCTGACCCCCAGCCCCTCCAGACACCTGGAGTGGGTGACACCTCTGAGTCATTTCTGAGTAATTTCTGCCATCCTGCTTCTGCTTCACTCCCAAAGACGGATCTCTGAGTCAAGTGGAGAGACCCAGGAGCCATCTGTCCTACTGTCAGGTGAGGCTGCGGCACACAGGAGCACGCGTGCACCCACATGTGCCTGTGTGTTTGGGGAAGTGCCTCCTCCCTCTGCCTTTTGCTCCTGCCAATTAACCCAGGATCCAGGAAAGCAGCAAGAACATTAATTTAACATACTGTCTCAAAATAGTCAAGACAGCCTTTCCCTGAGAGCTTTGCAGAGGAGGAGGAGGCACCTGGCAGGGAGAAGGGGTGAAGAGGAAAAGAGGGAAAGGAAACACGACTGGCTGCAGGCTGCCCGCCTTCCCTTGATTCGTGTCTAGGGTGGAGGAGAGGGGTAAAAGGGTGACAGGAGGCATGGAGAGCACAGGCTGAGTGACTTCTCCCCTTGCAGTGGGACAGCTCCGCAGAGTGTGTTGGTCAGGCCTTGGAGCAGTATCCCCCTCCCGAGCCCCCCAGGAAACCAGTGGCCTGCAAACTGGCGAGGCGTGGGATTAAATAAATTAATGATCTGAGGAAGGCGGATAGGAATTGTCGTCTTGCTGGTAAAAAAAAACAACCACAAGAATTGAGGATTTATGGCACGGGTCATAGGCTCACAGTCCCTTCGGATCCAGGCTGAAATCTCCATGGGGTCCCTCATCCCCGAGTGGCTGCACATTCATTGCCAGCATGAAGGAGCAGGACAAAAATTATCACAACCAAATAATTAGTAGCACCGGAGCCAGGAGGACTGCATAGACAGATAATGTTGCAAAACTATTAAACAGCAGATTTTAGCATTTTCAGGGATTTCCTGCTAAAGCCAAAAAGAGCAGGGGAAGATCTGAGGCATCAGATGGGGGAACTCTCCATGCAGCCCAATTGTTTGTGGCTGATCTGGGCCCTGTGTAACTCCTTCCGCACACTACGCCTGCTGTATAATCTGCTGTGTGAGACCATTTTGGCATAAACCAATCCTAGCAGAAGCTCTCCTACCCTCTTCTTTAAAACCTCTGATAATGGAGGCTAAAAACCATGCTGGTCCCCACAGCAGCCTGCGCTGGCATTGCCCTGAGCAGGTTTCCTTCTGCTGACTTGGGTAAATCCCTGTGGAGCACAAGATATGCCACCAAACACTGGAGCCGCCAAGTGGCACCTCTTTCCAGGGTGGAGAAAGAGATGTGAGCGCTGAACTGTCCCTCCTGCAGAGAAGGTTTTATTGGTTCCAGGGGACACCCCATTGCTTGTCCCCAGCGTGGGCTCGTTGCGGTGCCAGGCAGCTGTCCTTGGCCGCTCGGCTGATGCGGTTAACAGGGTCTGCCCGCACGGATACTGATTTGCGCCGTGGCCACCTGCACACCGGAGCCGGCCCGTGTGCCCCCAGCCCATTTCGCACACGCTATCAGACATCTGCTCGGCCATAATGACTCTCCGTCACTGCCGACTGGGGCCGTATCCGAGGCGGTGACCTCGGGCTGGAAAGCACCGGAGCCCATCGCCAATCTGCCGGGCCAGCTGTCGGCCACGTTAGCGAGCCGCCGCGGGCAGAGCGGGGCCGGCCAAAGCCTTCCTTTCGCCGCAGACAAGGCTCACACCGAGGGCCGGCACGCCGGGAGCAACGCGGGCTCTTGCAGCTGCAAACACCATCGATATGAGCCGACAGCTGCCAGGGGGGTCTTTGGAAAAAGTGTTGGAGACCTCGATGCTCTTGCCTAGCAAAGCCCCAACCTTGTGTATGGTGAAAAGAACCAAACATAAAAACTGCAATGTCGTCTGCTTTTATTTTATGTGTTTATTTTATTTTGGGTATTTATTTTCAAGGGGATTCCCGATAAATTTAATTTCAATACGGTTAATCCCCATATATATTTACTGAGGGCAATTAGCTGGCATTTGTATTAAATATACACAATAGAGAGCTGAATATACAGTTTATATAGTATAATTAGATATATATACATGTATAAATAGATGCATAACTCTGTCTGCAGTGTGTACTAGTGAGGAAGGACCAGGGTAATGTGCCGTGACAATATTTATCTCATACCATATTTATACCCTGATAGCTGGAGAAGTACAGCAGGGCTCTACAGGAGCAGTTCTGGGAGCAGCCACAAGCAGGGCAGGTGCTGCGAGGCAGGCAGACAGATGGGTGCAGTGCCGGGGTGATTCTGGGGGGAACGAAGGGGTTTGGGGACCTGAGGAGGCAGCAGCAAGGGAAGACTGAGCAGAGGAGAGAACCCAGCCTGGAGGGAAGGAGCTGCTAGCCCAAGGCAGAGGCTGGAGCGGTCTGAGGAGATGGTCTGGGTGCGTTTCCCCACTTTGCTCGCAGTGTTTCTGTGCATTTTGCTGTAGTGGATATATTTTAAGTCCTGTGTGTGAGCAGTGTAGCCGACACAGCATGGAGGAAACCTCCTGTCGCTAGGCTGGTGCCAGGGCATCACTTTGCCGCAGCATTATCCCCATGCAGTGAGCAGGAGAAGCCGGTTCCCTTCAGCGTCAGGACAGGGCTGCCCAAACCCCAGTCTGGGTCCAGGTGTGGGAGCAGATGTTGGAGGGAAAGCCAATCTCTGGAATGTCAAGGCTGCCAATCTTCCTTGGCTTTTTCTCCAGTATTTTTTCCCGGGGTGAAACTCATCCTCGTTCCAGCTGAAGTCTTGCTGGTTGGGAGACAGTGGTGGGGAACTGGCTGGATGGTTTCCCATTCCAACCTAGCAGCTGCGCTCTGCTTGGAGGGTCCACCAGCCTTCCTGGGGTGGAGAGGGTGAGAGAGACCTGGCACACTGCATTCCGCAGCACTGGGCTCCTCTGGAAGCGCGGGACAGCAGCTGAGAGGGGCAGCTGGGTTAGAGAACTGGGGAGATTTTCCTTAATTTCCCACCCCTCCTTAAAAAATCCCATGTGAGCTGAAGTCAGACGCCATCTCTAGACTTCATTCCACCAGGAGGAGAAAGGACTTTGGAGGTGGTTGGAGACACAGATTGTTATACCCAGAAAAGTCTGACCCCTGTGGATATCTTCACACACTTACCCTTACCATGGTACAAGTATTTGACCAATGTGCCTCTTCCAAAAAGGCCATCAGTTATCTGGAAGTAGCAAAGCCTTGCACTTTGCAAACTTGCAAAAGTATGCAAGATTTGCTAGACATGCAAATCAGTAGTTTATCAGTAACGGTAATAAAAACTAACACTGCCATTTTCCCTGTTCAACCTATCCAGCAGTCGCTCCCACTCCTGCTGGAGCTGCACATCTGAGCGATGGGAGCTGCTGACGCGCGTGCCTTCAACTCCATCATCCCAAACCACCTTGAGAGCAAACAGCCTCCCTCTTTCTCCATCTAAAAGCTGTGGACCATCCTCAGGTGGACCATCCCAGGGCTCTGTGCATGGCTGAGTCAGTCCCAAGCCTCAACCTGTGTTTGCTTGTAAAAAAAGTCAATTTACTTCTTTGTATGCCCTCCACCTGTTCCTGTTTGGCTGCCACCAGCCTGTTTTTTAATCACACACAGCTTTCACTCTGGATTGCACAGGCAGTGTTAAAATCCTGCCTGCAGCTAAATGTGGTGTGAAGCTGTGCTGCCTTTGGAAGACTCTCAAAGTCCTCAACGTCCCTCCTTACCTATGGGCCTCTCCAGCCTTCATCCAAAAATGAAGAACTGGCCAAATCCTTGGAGCAAGTTGCCTCGTGTCTCCCCTCAGCTCTGTCCTGCTCCTGCAGGGCAAAGTAAGCCAGACAATGGCATAATTAAACCTTCTCCTCACTTAAAGTACTGTTCAGGGAATTTGATTCCCAACCGCTATTCATGGCTATTGATTTCTGCGCTTCTTATTACCGCGGTAAGTGACCTGTAACCAGAGCGGCAACTGGCGGGTTTATCAATCTCTTTCAGATAATTAGTAACACAGGAAGCTGGAGAAGGAAATAAATGGTGCGGTTGAGAAATGTTTGCTTACCACCCAATGGAGGCTACCAGAGCCGGCAGAAGAGGCAATGCAGACCTGCATTTCATCATGCCCAGCCTGGAGCAGCTGGCCTTGGGTGCGGCTCCTGGCACCTGGTCAGGATTTGGGCAGCAGAGGGGACAGGAGCTGTCCTGGACTCTTGTCCAATCGGGAGCAGATGTGAACTCCTGCCTTACAAAGGTCTCCTTGTCTCGGGTGAACCCAGCCTCTGATGAAAAGCCCCATGTGTGGGAGCCCAGCCCGGGGATGGAAAAGTTGGATGAGTGGAGCGAGCACCAGCATCCACGTGACCATTGGTGGGGCCACAATGTGATAAAGCCCTTTCAGGCAGATCCTGTGCGTTGTTCGCTGGAGACCAAGCCAGCCCCATTCACAGTGGCCTTGCGAGGTGAGGGCTGGTTGGTATGCTCTGAACCAGGGCCAGAGGGATAATTATCTTTTTGGCCTCTTTCCTATTGAAATGTTGCCTGCAATTAACTCCTACCAAAGGAGCCAGACAGATCGTGGCCCGTGTTCAGAGCCGGGCGGACCGACCCACGGAGCGGGACTGGGTGCAGGGGTTTCCTGGGATCAGCCGAGGGACTGCTGGTGAGCGAGTACCTGGAGTTTGTTACATCGATCTATTTGTCGTTAAATTGCTGTAAGCAAACTCGGCAATCTGAAGATGATTAAATGAACCGGTCGTGCCGAAATAAACCCAGAGCTTTCATTAGCAGGAGGGGAGCCGCAGGTTATCTGCAGGTATGTTTAAAGGCCTTGTGATGCCCCTGCACCCTTCCGCGCTGGGCACTGCCCCTCATGATTAGAGCTGGGAACAAAGAGATTCCAATGGTGCAGAGGGTGACTGGAAATTGAGAGTTAAAAATGAGAATTAAACCCATGTCTCCTCGAGGCTGGGACAGGGCCTTACCCCCAAATAATCGCTTTGCTGCTCCTAGCTGACCTCCTTCCCATGCAAATAGCTTTTCAGTGGAAGGCTAATTCATTCTCACAGCTAAAAATGATCATTGCTGTGCGAAAGTGTTCTGGGCGTGAATCCTTTTTGTAGCAAATAGCAGCATTAACAGGTTCATTTTCTCCCAGCAATGCTATCAAAATCTCTTTAAGCTGCTTCCAGAGCATACCACAGATGCACTAAACCAAGCCTGCAAAATGGGTGGGAGATGTGATTGCAGTCAGACCTCCCGCCTCAGCCTCAAAACCCAGTTCAGCCCCGTGCCGAGCAACACCCATGCTCGATGGCTGCAAGAGGCCGCGTTTCCTCTTGAGATGCCCTGGGAGCATGTCCTACAGATGGCTCCATTTCTTAGGAAACGTGCAGGAGATTTCTGCTTGTCCGCAGAGGGACTTGCAGGAGAACTGCCTGAGAATGGAGCAGTTTCCCTGCACGTCTAAAGCATACATCCCACCTCTGTATCTCCAAGCACTGGGTGGAGGCTGGGTGTAAGCCTTTATCTCCTGGAGTTTTCCCAGAAACTGAAGGAATAAGCAGTTAAAGCTCTGAAATCATCGGGTGGATCGTTGCCAAAACTGGCAAAGAAACATGAGCTGTTGATCCTGTGCTTTACCCATCAAGCAGAGTGTGGCTCTGCCGCAGTTACCGGTACCAGTGCTCTAACGCAGGCTTGCAGGTGTCGTGCTCCAGCTCAGTTACAGGTTTAGGAGCCATGTTATAGACTGTTACAGACTTGATTTGGTGCAAATTCCAGCTGCTTATTAGACTTCTTGTCCAAAAGGGACATTTTTCCAGGGACGTGGTGACTTGTGCCATGCCAGGCGCTAGCCCCAGCTCTTGAGAATGGCGTATTAGAGGTTTCTTCTGGCTCTGGAAGAAGCATGGCGATGCAGAGCTGACAGTCAGGCTTTGAAGCAAGAAGGAAGAGAGGGCTGAGCAGCACTGCACTCAAAGCAGCCGCAGCCACGAGGCTGTGGATTCACAGAGCCCAGGGATGTGCTGAATGCAGCAGCTGGCTCTGAGCAAACGCTATCCAAAGGTCATCCGCGATGCTCCCTGTGCAAAAAAGCCCACATGCCTTCCCCATGACAACCTGTTACATGCTCCAAAGGAAAACAATATTGCTCTTTTTTTTATTATTTACTTTGAGACTGAATTGCCTCTCCCATTCAGCGAAGCTGCTGCTTCTGCCTCATAAATCCAAATCACAACTTTCTGGGGGGCTGTGAGTCAATCCCCGCATGGGCTGAACTGATCACTGCTATTGACCCTGCGGTGCTCTGCCAACACGCTGCGGAGAGCTGGCTGAGTTTCATTGGCGTTGCTGGGGATGACTCGCAGTGGGGAAAGTGGAAGCACTGGGAACCAGATAACCCTCCTCTTGCTCCGGTTTCATATCACAGTGGTGCAAACCTGGAGTAACATGGCAAGGAGGTAGGAGCTGCAATTTACGGCCATGGGGAAAAAGAGTAAAAGAAGGTGGAGATCCCATCTCTGGAAAGTGATAGCACTCAGAGGTCTTCCAGGGAGCCCTGGACATGACCGTGTTTTGCCATGGCTATGCTTTCCTTCGTCCTGGTCTTTCCCTCTGAACTCCTGAGGACCTGGCTCCTTTGCCCTGCTCCCCTCTGAAAGGCAACCAAATAAAAAGTAAATGTCCTCAGGTTGGTCGTGCTAAGCACTCTGTTCACTTGATAAACGGCTCTGCCCCTATCCTTCCTCCAAGGTGGATGAGATATCACCACCCAGCAAGGTCCCAGCGGGGCTGCGTGCCAGCCCCATGGCCAGAAATGTGGGAATCACCCGCTGGGGCCGAGCACACCGGGTGCTCAACGGCACTGTGCCAAGAGCAGGGCAAGTCTCCAGGCTGCAGCAGGTATGGGGGGGTTTGAAACCCCCAGGAAATTCTGGATAACTCACAGTGACCAGAAAAAGGCAGAATCCAAGCCAGAATTACAGCATGAAGACTGTGAAGAGGAGTTTGATCTCTGCAGCAACATCCACCTGGCATGAAAGGCAGCTCCGAGGCAAAGGACAGGAGCTCGAGCACTGACCTGGTGCTGCTGTGTGGGACAGCGAGTGCCCAAACCCATACGACACTGAACATGGCCCCTGGGGCCGAGGGGACATTTTGTTGTCCCTGGTCTCAGGGAAACCTGACTCCAGGCACTCCAAGGAAGGGGGTAAGCTGGAGACCCAGGTGCTCTTCCTGGCTCCATCACATGCTCCCTCAGCTACCTTGGGCAAACGGCTTGCGATCTCTTAGCAGCAAAATAGCATTAACGTTACTGTCCTACTTTGCAGGGATGTTTTGAAGACAAATTTGTGTTTCCCCAGGGGAGAGGGACTAGAGGAAAACCTGTTCACCGACCAAACCAGGGTTTACCCACTCAGGTGGTGAATGGCGTGCTAAGGAGCCTGAAACCGCTGTCTCTTGGGGGAAGCTTGGGCTTTTTTTTTCCTCCTTTTTTTCCCATAGAGGAAAAACTATCAAGATAAATTCATGGATATAAAATCAAAAGATCTTTGGTAACCTCTTTGACTATTAAAGTAAAATAACAGTAATAATGAGCACTGCAGTCTCACTCATCTCAGAAGATAAAAAAAAAAAAGAGAGAAGTCAGGCCAATTTCTTTTTGCTTGCGAGCAGATAAGAGCCTGACCCAGATTGGCAGAGCTCAGCTTTCTCTACAGCTTTCATTTTCTTGGGGGGGGCTTAGTTCTGGCTGCCAGATCCCGAACCCCAAGGTTGCAAACCACAAGCGAAGCTGCCAGTCGCTTGCATGTCCTGGTGGGCTGGTGGGGTGGAAGGGGTGGAAGGGGTGGAGGGCTTTCGGTCGGGTTTTCGAGGGGGAACACCACGCTTTGCTTTCCCGCTTTCAGTGCAGCTGAATTTTACTGCTAATCTGCCCATCAGGCTCACAATGAGAACTGCTGGTTTCTGTACACACAATCTGGCAATTTATTCAGGTGACTAAATAAAAGGGAAGGAAAAAAAAAATCCCTGCTCCAAGTGGTGAGCATTGAGCCCTTGGGAATCGCAGCCCGAGGTGCAGAAAAATAGCAAATAAATGCTGTGGAGAGGACGACATTTGTGCTGTCCCTCCTGCAGACATAATGACTTTACATTAATTATATTTAGAAGTAATTTCTGCCAGGCTTTATAGTTGAGTATTTTAAAAAGTTTCTTTTGTCACTTCTTTCCATTTTTTTGCACCACTGTTAAATGGCAAGTTAGATGGAATAGGCTAAAATAATGCGATCTGATTGAATAATGAATAAAGATTAATGAATTTTTGCTAACGTAAATGATTACATGGTAATTGCTTTAATAATATAAAATTATTTTCTGCGACAAACTATGATTAATGATACCAAATGAGCATTTGAATCGTGTGCCTTGTTTTTTGTAAGTTCAGTGATTAAATAACTAATATAATAGTTTACTCTTCATTTTTCTATAAGCAGCGATCAGCGGCTAATTGATTCGGACACGAGGGTTGAGCAAACCTACAGTTTTATATATCAAAACTCTTAGTCACTGCTTGACTCCTGAGCAACAGAATTAAAAAGAGCAATAGCTCCTTTTCCACGTCGTGAACTTGTTCATTAGTTATATTTTAAGGGTAGCGGGTGGTTGGTTTGATGCGCGATGGTCCTCACAGAGCCCAGGGCCACGTGCTGGGAGCGGAGCGGGGATCTGATATCAGGGCGAGAGGGAGAACGACTGAGCAGTGTCCCATCTCAGAGCCTGGGGGACAAGGAAGAAAAGAAGGAAAAAGGGATTTTCCTGTTTTGCAGATGTTTCATGCTCACAAGACCTTCCGGGGCAAGGGGACCTCACCACCCCGCGCCTCAGTTTGCTCCCTGCTTTTGGCAACCTCTTCGACACCTCTGAACTATTTGTCTCTTTGGTGACAGAGATAAATAAGCTGTGGCCTCCCCTTCTTTGCAGGATGTTAATGAAGTGTTTAATCACTTGGTGTTTCTTTGGCTTTGGCTTTTTATTTTAGTTTGCAGGAATCAGAGAAACACTCGAGCATGGAAAAAAGCGGCTATTGAACGTCTGTATCTGTTATTTGCCCCCATGATGGGGAATTAATTGCCTTTTGATTAATGAGCCCTTCAGAGCCGTGCCTGAGCTGGGACTGAGGGAAAGGAGGAGAGAGAAGGGGAGAGAAAATCAGCTGCTCTGCTCTAACCTTGATGCTTTCTGGGATGCCAAGAAGGGGTTAAAGAGCCAAAAGCCGGTGGTGCTGTGGGGTGGTGGTGATGGTGGGAAGGCAGAGGGGGAAATCATAGATCTTGACGTGTGTCAGAGGAGAGAGAGAGAGAGAGAGAGAAATTCAAGCAGCAGTTTAATTTTATGAGTGCTTTCACGCCCCTTGAATGGAGAAGGGGAAAATGATTTAATTAAAAATATATTTACTTTTAATGCAACCATCAATATTTCCATCCGTGCTGATTGTTAAGAGGGTTTGTGTGTTTGCATGTTTAAACACTTCCAAGCTCTGCTTCTCGCTTACTCCTTCTCCACCAGCAGCTGCTCGGGCACACTTGCCCGGATGCCCGTGCCCAGCCTCCCCCATGCCTGCCCAGGTTTGGGGCTCGGGCAGTTTTTGGCGATTCCCCAAAAGGGGAGTATTAGCCATCTCCCACCCTCCAGAGCTAGCTCTGACAGCAGCTGCCATTCAGGGCGCCCGTGTCCTTTCCCCCGTGATCGGCACGTTTTGCTGTGCACAGCCTTGTTGAGTTTCTTTTGGAGGTACCAGCCCAGCTCGGGGCCCCCACAGTACCCCAAACTCCAGCCCCACTGTGCTCGTGGGCCGGTTGGGGTGTCTGCAGCAGAAGGGGGGTGCGGGGCCAGCTGGGTCCCCTGCCCTGCCAAGTGAAGGTGCTTCATGTGCAAACGCCGGGTGAGCAGGTAGGCAAGAGCATCCCCTAAATACGGGAACTGGGACCTGCCCCTGCTGCTGCTTCCTGGATAATTTAGTAAATGGAAAATGGCAGGATTCGGGGACTTTGGCAACAACACATGAAGAGTTGTACAGTAAAGCTCCAGCAGCTCTTCTGATTTGTATTCCTTCCCAGTATCAAAATGTTTCCCAGTTACCCATTTGCCTTTCTTGTTCCTACACTACACGGATGGATTTAAAGGATTTCTTCACAATAGCCTTTAAATCTCCTTGCCGGGCGCTGCTGAATGGCGGCACAGTTTGATGCGGCTCTGCTGTCTGGGTCCTCCCTGCGTTGCTTTGCGGCAGACTGCACGAGGACAGCGGCTTTGTGTGAAATACAGCTGGAGGAAGGTTCGTTTGGGAAACAAAAAGTTTGGCTTTGGAGTGAAACAAATAGCCTTTGTCAGTTTGACCTTGAAACTCAGCCACCACACCACCAGAAGTGGCAATGCCTGCTTGGTTATCATCTCTCTTTCTTTCTCTCTCCAGAGAAGCTCTTGGCTCCCAAGTCTGGCGGCATCACTCCTTATTTCTAAGTCTTGGACTTTATTGGTTTGGTTGGTCTTATCTTGTTGTTTGTTTCTTGGTTTTTTAATATTTGCAAAGCCACAAGACACAAGCCCTGCTTTCCACAAGGCTGAGTAGGTTGGTCTGACAATTTTCAGCCCCATCTTTCCTTTTTCATGGTTGTTGCAGCCAGAGGTGAAGCTCTAGGTGGAGTTTGCCGGGGGTAGGATCATTTTAGGTCTGAGCTATGGCACGAAGTCCTTCAGGACCCATGCAGGTGATACCAGTGGGCTCCAAGCTGTCGTCCCTGCCAGTGCCGCAGAGCCGAAGGCAAAGCAGCAGCTCTGCCTCTCTTTATTAATGCAGCTCACAGCTCTCATATTTCAAGTGGAAAATTTGGTGAAAACAAAAAATTAGCAGGACATTCTTAGTAGAATAGCAACAAGCAGTACAATCTATTAGCAACAGCCTTTTTTGTGTATGCAGTTATTGCTCGGCGTATGTTTACAGCAGAGCAGCTAAAGGATAGAGCCATCACTGAGATCTGAGAGACTGTGAATCTTCCTTCTCCTGGCAGGCTTCTGGTCGCAGCCCGTCAGAGTGGCCCCATCACTCCACGTCTCCCTGAAGGAGAAGGCTGCGCTGGAGCCTGTGTCCTCCAGTGAGACACAAATGCAATTTGCTGATTTTTCTGAAAATGGTGTTGAAACGATATTAATCCCTGGCTCCACATGAAAGATCAAAAGAGGCAGGGAGGCAGTGTTGGGCACGGAATGGAAATCATTCTCTGCAGAAAGAAGAAAGAGAATTGGAAACTTCCTGGCGGGAATACCCCTGTATTTAAACCAAATCCAGCGGCAGCCAAAGTCGCCTTTGCTGGACCCAAACCATTGAACAGAAACAAGGACAGAAAGCCCCAGAGGGCTTCTGTATTTCACTCCCCTGTCCGGAGAAGACTCTTTGTGAGCCATTTCTAAGACAACGCTGCAGTCAACCCTTTGCCTTTTATTGCCACAGTCTGTTCCACTTCTCATCAAATACAGCCCTGGATCTTTTGCTGCCAAGATGCTGCCCAGCCTGTTGTAGCCCATCTGGTGTTTGTGTGAGCGACTCGCCATCGAGCCGCACAGTGGTCCTCCCTGAATTTCATCAGCTGGATAGGATATCTCACGCCCTTTCTCCAGTTTCCCGTCACTGGGTCTCAAGTCTGGTCTGAATTTGGTTTCGTGTCCTCCAAAGTGCCGGTAGCCTTTCCTGGGGTGAGCCCTCTGCAGATCTAATAAACATCTCCCCTCTTCCATCATCCAGGAGGTTAATTGAAATATCGAATCATACCAGATCAAGAGAGACTCCTGTTAGACGCATCCCTCCCTTCTGACAGGGAACCATTGATAATCCCTCTCTAGGTACGGCCAAATTGCAATATAGAGCCGTTTCCCAGTGTGCTGATGAGAATGTCACGGGAGACAGCTTGGAAAGCCTTCCTGAAGTAAAGACAGATGACATCTCCTGCATCCTCCCCCAGAACCAGCCCTGCTACCCTGTCATGGGAGGAAATTAGATTGGTTTGACCCAATTTGGTCTTTACAAATTCACGTTGGCTGTTATTCATTTTCCTGTGTTCTTCCAGGTGCTCATGTAGGCTTTGCTTGCTCTCAGTATTCTTCTGAAAAGTAGAGGTAAACTCGTTTGTCTCCCTCCCCTTTTGAAAAGGCAGGTGTTGCATCTGCCCTTTTCTACATTTTTGCATCATCATGTTCTCAAATATCGCTGTGTTGGCTCTGAAATCGCGTTCAGCAGTTCTCGATGCGCTCAGGGATGGAGCTGGCACGGTGCAGCCGATTTGAGCATGCCTGTCTTAGCTAAGTACACTTGAAACTCTTCTGTCCCTTCCTAGCCTGATATCTTACTCCTCGGTGTTAATTGTGTCAGACACCAACTCACAGTTGATCTGTTTAGTAAAGACTAAACTGGAAGAGGCTTTAGCCTTCTCAGCATTGTGTGTCGATAACTTTCCCTCTTCAGCCACTCTGACATTTTCAAATGGGATTTTTTTTGTAAATTCAAAGTGACTTTTTCTGCGATTTTAAAATGTAAATCAATTTCTTCTAAAAAACAGAAGCATTTTAATAACAAGTCTGGAAAGGTTGAAAAATAATGCTTTGAAATAGCTGAAGCAAAATGTTTCTTGCTGCTTGAGATCGATTCTCTTTGGAATAACTATTAATGCTTGGGTCAGAAATTGGTTTTCTTGTCCCCATATATGAAAGGCAAAAGATTCACCCCCCCAGTTTCTCAGAAGGTTGTTTCTCAGTAATCAAAAACACCATACTTGCCCTGCCATGCGTTGCTCAACCAGAGCATTCAGTACCGCTGCAGCTATTTCCCTGTAAGATTTTTCTGGGCCAGAAAACTCTGGATTCTCACGCAACTCCATCTGTATTGATAGCAATCAGTGCCTCCAGCCTGAATCTACAACAGGGAAAATTGGACGGGTATTGAGCAGAAATGTGTCGTGTCCCACGCACAGCATCTGAAAGCTAGTTTTAAATGCAAATAGGATGGGGAAGACTGTGGAAATTCAATAGCAAATGTTCTTGAAGTTTCTTTCCATACAGCATGGATCATTAGGTAGAGCACTAGCTGCCCAGAGACCTCTGGCTTGAAGCAGAAGTATGAAATCAGATCTTTCTGATTCACTCAGGTTGAAGTCAGTGCCATCATGTGCGATGCTGCATGAACTTGCTCACCTGTTTCAGCTCCATCTTAAAAAAGCACAATATTTGTTATCCCCTGATCCCATCAGATCGTTTCAGAGCCCGCTGCTCTGGTTAAAACCTTCTCCTGACTTCCAGTGTGAATTGATTTGTGGCCTAGCTCCTCTTATGCAAACATTGTCCTTTAACTTAAGTAGCTCTTCTTTCCTTGTGTCTGGGTGATGGATTGAGTGAGAGCATGTTTCCCATTTCAGCTGTCTCCCACAACAGCTGCTGCTTCAAGTGAGAGCAGGATGGTGGTTATCTATATAAATAGCTTTCTCTAAAAAGTGATTGTTTCCAAAAAAGCAATGATCAACTTTCTAAAATCAACGGTTAAGCACTTTTAGTGAGTGGATTGGAGATTTTCATTGGACAACTGAGTCAGGGGGTTCAATGCAAAGAAGATGATAGCTTATCTTCCAGAATTCAAAGTTTCCATTTTTTTTCTGTTGAGTTTTGGCTGAAAAGCCATCCGAAATAGAAAAAAGAAAAAAATATTGTTTCATGGAAGAACTCTCCAGGCTGCGCAGCCTAGCTGGGATATAAAACTCTGACTCAGGGTCTCAGGGTCAATTCCTGCATCTACCACTGGTTTTTGGTGGATGACTTCTGAGCAAGTTCTCTGATCCCTGCCTACGTTTCCCCATCTGCGGAGTGGGAAACGAGGATTCACCCAGTTTGGGAGAAAGGGGCTGAAAGGCTGCGGGGTTGTTTGACCAGCCCTCAGAAAGCCAAAGAGGTGGGAACAACAGCCACAAGGAATCCTGTGCAGAGGAGAGAGACAGAGGTGGGGTAGAAAAACCCCAGCGCTGTTCGGGGCAGGGGATGGGAAGGTGCAGGGGCCATTGGACGGGGAACCTGGTTGTCCTGTCCCACTATTTTGCTGGACTGAAATCTCGCTGCAATGGTTTTCGATGGGGCAGGTGAACGTGGAGTGTTGCACTGCGGACACAGCCGTGGGGGCTGATGTTCACAACTCTTTGGCCACCGCTGTCCCCCCCCAGCTCTGCTTGACGCATGGAAAGGGCACAGCACCATTTCAGGGGTGACCGATACCCCGCTGCTGCGGCACGCGGATGTGCCAGAGAGGGGGAAGAGCAGGGGAGGGACGTGGTTTGCCTCGACAACTGCGGCGTAGCCATTTCCCAAGAGCATTGAGAGAGCAAAGTCTGTTGTGGAGGGTACTTAAATCACTAATTAAAGCTGTTACCCTCTGGATGACACTATTAGGGCCTCTTCTGAGCCTGCTTGGAGCCTAGGGAAGTGGAAGAGATGGATCATCATCTCGTTTTTTTCTGTCTTATGCCTTTCCCTTTGCTTTTTTTCCATCGTCCATGCTGCCTGAGATTCACTCCTTTATCCTTACACACGTCTTGCCTAACTCCTATGGTTTAAAATTAATATAATATTGATTGGAAGGGTTTGGAGGGTTTGCAGGTCATTTGCATTCTCCCGTCCCTCTTCATTTCTTTGCCCAAGCCCGTCTGGGCGAAGTTTGGCGGCTGGAGCGAAGAAGGTCTGGTTGCTATAGCTACCAGCACTGCCTTCCTCCCAGCGAGGAGAAGGAGACCGCAGGATTTCAGAGCAAAGCCATTTTGCACAAACTTCAGCCTTTGAAAGTCAGCCAGGGGCCCCGCAGCACCCCTGGGTCACCCTTCTCCTCGGCCCTCCCTTCCAGCAGCAGCATGATGCCAGGGAGGAGGAACCACTGCCCACTCCCCATGGGCAAGGAGGACTTGGCTGCAAAGCTGGAAATGGGCAGCGTCTCTGAAAAAGTCCTGCCTGTCCCATCTTGGACTGGGCACCCGATTCAGCGGCCACTTTTGTCATCCTGGAGGCCGTATGTGCTGTGCTGGAGAAGGACATGGGGAATAGTTCACAGGTACCAATAGCCCTTCACCACCCCGCAGGGTTTCACAGTCACCTTTCCGGGGCTGGCAGGGATGCCAGGGGAGTTGTGCAACATCTCAGATGACATTAAACACCCAAGTGTGGGGGGATGATCCCCTTTTTTTTGGCTTTTCCTGCTGCATCCCCCAAATCAGTACAAGGGGCTGAGCATCGCACTAGTCCCCCTGCGCCCCAAAACCTGGAGTTTCATCTCCCTGTACACTGTGGAGGGTACAGGGCACGTGAGGAGGAGTAGACTGAGTAGGTCTTGTATAACACGGACTCCCTTTGTTTCCAGGTTACTCTGGATTGTCTATAATTATGTCTAGGGATGCATGCCATGATAATTGTTGATTATTTGCAGCTCCTGTGGGACTGCTTCCTTGTGAAAGAAAGGCAAAGAGCCTGCACGTAGCATAGACGAGAAATTCAGATCAGCAGCATATTTCTGGAACAGGCTCAAGAACTGAATAAATAAGTGAATAAATTAAATAAATAAAAGGTGTGGGGGAACAAGTGCGATGGCCTTGCCGTGTCAAGATAACTGTACCTTGTCCCCCTGCTCTGCAAACTCTGTTGAGCAGATTTATTAGTTTTAATTAACAGGAGGGGGGAAAAAAAGGAGCTGGGAATACATCCAAATTCCAACTCACAAAATCACTGCTCCTTCCTCAAGATTGAGAGAGAAAGAGGGTGAATGACCAGAATAATAATCAGAAGAGAGATCTGGGTGCCAAGAAAGCCATTTCTCCGCCCAGCCTTTGCACTGGCTCCTTGGATGAGCAGGAACTTGGTCAAAGCTGAAGGGGAAGTCCCAGCAGGGTCAGAGTTTAGGGCTGAAGCCTGTATAAAGTTTGGAGTGGGGCAGATGAAACCTTCTATCAAAACTTCTCCTGCAGTAGAAAACTGGAGCTGTGTTTAAGCTTATGTCTGTATATAAGCTACTGTTTTTCACAGAAAATATGATTTTTTTCACTATAGGTCCTTCTACCCAAGAAGGAGTGGTCTGGGGTCAGCCAGCTGCTGACGTACCCTCCGCGGGCAGGTTAGTGTCCCTGGGCAGTGACGCTGTGCACGTGCACCCCTGCTCTGGACCAGGCTCCTTCGACAAGTGCCAGCGCCCAGGACATGACAAGGGCAGACCATAGTGATGTAGTCATGTTCTGTGGCATTTCAGAACACAAATATTTCCCTTTTTCCGTTCTCCAGCCCTGCTTTGCAGAAACTGTTGGGGAGGCCCAGCCTGGCTGAGGGCTCCATATTCCTGCCAGAGGCACTGCACGTGGCTGGCTCTCCAAGGACCAAGCGATGAGATGGCGGGTGCCCATGGGGAGGATCCGGGTGTGCAACATCCTGCTCTGTTGCAGAGATTAGTGTTGCTGGTGGCTTCTCTGCCCCTTGCCATGGCACCCTGGTGACACCATGGCAAGCCTCCATCACAGGGATGTGTCCTTGTATCACCCTGGGCACTGGGGGATGTGATTTTCATGCCCAAACAATATCAGCCCTGCTACCTATGGGGTGCACTCGTGGATGCTAATAGAAAGGTGTTTAACTGGGGTAATGCTTTGTCCCAGTAACAGAAGAGAGTTAAAAATATAATTAAAAGTCAACTTTCAGCCTGGAAAACATTGAGAGTTCAAAGCATCCAAAAGAAAACGGTGCTTCTTTCTGTTTATTAGGGTTTTTTTCCATTGGCATCAAGCTGACATTTCCTGCCAAGGATTTGATGAGGTTGAAATACATTTTCTCCCTGTCAAAATGGTCTGTGAGGGAGCCCCGACCTGTAAGCATCTCCCTCCCTCCCTCCCGCACAGTGTGGCGCAGGGCAGAACTCCCTGACAACTGCTCGCTCCAGGACCAGCGAGAGTGCAGCCTCGTTAGCCCAGCGTGTGTATCAGCTCATTGGCCTTGATGAGTAACCAAGAGCTAAGCTGCCCCTGGGCTTCTCCTGCAGATTGCCATTGTTTCATGGCATGGTAGGTCCTCATCCAGGGAACTTGCCTCTTGCCTGGTGTAGAAATTACCTTTACAGCCTCTGCACCATCAGCTTGTCCATCCAACAAGGCTGAACCTCTTCATGTGGCCCCATGAAGGTCCCAAGAACTGCAGGGAGCTGGAAGACAGCCACAAAGCACAGACTGGGATGGAAAAGGGGCTTTAGTTTTTCTCCCACATTGAAGTTGTTCCTTTTCAAGTTTTCCTTCAGCCCATTAGGAACCATTTCAGAAGAAGAGCTGGAAAGAATGGACTTGGATCTAGCTGCCAGCATCTCCGGGGCTCAGAGGTACTTAGACCACAGATTGTGCCTTGGTCCCATCTCTGCCCTTTACGGATGTTCATTAAAGGAGTTTCATGAGAAAACACAGCATCGCTTTCCAGGAAACAGCAGCTAGAACATTTTCTCTTTGACTTTCACAACTCCAACAAGTCCCTCAGGGAAGAGAACAAGCAAGTTTTATTAAAAATAAAAAACCCTCACGGAGAGGACTAACGCTTTGTCTTCCAGATTTAACAGGAGCTGCTGGAGATAGCAAAGACACTTCAGAAAGGCTCTCGGGGCAGAGTGGGACCTAAATAAATGGTCCTAATGGAGCAAGGCTGAAGCAACCCAGCACAGTGATGAACGCACAGGGGCTCTAAGGCTGCAGCCAAGTTTGGTCTGTCTTACGGCCAAAATGCTGGGAACAACAAGAGTTCCCAGGGAAAACACAGCGTGACGTAGCAGCACCATGAAAACTGCCCCCGCGGTCCCACAGGAAAAAAATCCAGCTGAAAACCCAGCAGAAAGCTGCATTCTGGCCCTGGGATGAAGATCGATCGCTTGCTTTATCCTCATTTCATGGAGTTTTCAAGGCTGGCCTGGCAGAGGACACATGTGGCAAGCTACCATGGGTGACGCCAGGGAAGTGGCTCACAGAGCCTTTTGGTGAGGCGGGAGGAAAGGACTGCTTCTGCTCGACGTATATGTGAGCTCCGTTGGTTGACTTGCAGGCCAGAAACGTGCAGTCAAACTGATGGTCACCTGCCACCTGGGAAATTTTAAGGGTTTTTGTGTACCTGAGATTCCTTTGTGTCTAAGAAGAGCCAAACCCCTGCTACTTACCACCTTTTCTTCAGTTAGAAAACCAAATATAATTGAATCTGGACTGTGATTTTTGAGAAGTTTGTCACAACCCAATTATCTCCAAGATCTCATCCCATCTGTGCTTGAAATCTGCCCAGGTATGCCCAAGTTTGATGATGGAAAGGTGACGAATAGACACAGAGAAGGTGTGATTTTACAGCCTCATTTCCCCGGGGAAGCAGTCCAACAACAGCTATTGGAAGAGGTCAGATCTTAGGTCTGATGGCATATGTTCAGATTACTTCATCAGAGGCCTGTTTGAAACATTTCCGTGGATGCTGCTGGCAGAAAATACGTCTTTTTTTTTTTTTTTTAACTAAACTGTGCTGGTTTTTTCCCACTTGAGAAATGTTGACACTGTCAGAAAAAAAGCCCCAACCAAAAATACAGACCAACAACAAATGTTGAACAAATAGAGACATTTTCACTTTGGAACCAAAAATCAAAATAGATCTGTTGAAACCAGAAATATTTTCATACTAACAGCACTGCTTGCAACCTATGCTCACATCGATTTCTAATTACGTGACCGGTCCACTGGCAAAATGCTTGACAGCTAGCTTTGGACCGACCCTCAGACGAGCAGCTAAGCCATGTCGCTGGCTTTGGGCTCCCTCCACGCGCGGCATCTGAGTTTGTTTCGTTGCTGCAGAAGATAGTTGCTGCGCTGCGTTCAGAAGTACAGCTGACTTTCTGGACACCAAATTTGCAGTTCGTTTCAGAACAGTGATTTATTGACCATGTCAGAGGACAGTCTTCAGAGTCAAGGAGGTGCCAGCGCTGAGCCTGATGTTCATGTTGCTCCTCTCCGTTGTCTGGATCTGGAAGTTGTGGTAGCCCCACAGCTGCTCAGTGACCGGAGAGGATGCAAGTGCTTATGTGTGTTACCATATCTGTTGCGATATGTACTGGTTTAGGAGGAGCAGGACTCCAGCTTCCAGATTTGGGGTCGTACGGAGCTGGCAAGCTCAGCGCCATCAGGCTCTTCCCCTCCGTTTTCTCCTTGTCGGCTCATTTTGGCAAATGGGTTTCTGGGGGGAGCAGGCGAAGGATGGAAAACACCGCTCAACCGAGAGCGCTGGGGCAGCAAGGCCTCACCGCCTCCAAAGCCTCCTGCACCCAGTGCACCGAGGCAGCCGGGAGAGAGCAGAATTGTTTGCACATAAACATCCTGGCATGAAGCCACCTTCACAAGAGAAAGAGTGAAAAAAAAAAAAAATCAGAACAGAAAGAACATGAAAAATTAATAGGGTTTTAGACTATTAAATTTTCCAGGACTTGCTGGATTGTGGCTTTCAATCCCCAATCAATCACATTTCGATTGGACTGATTCATTTTCCGAAATACTTCTTTGGCTGGCTTGGACGTGCGCTCTGCTTCTGTCCCCATGGACAAAACCAAGCCCAGGGCTGATGGTGGGGTGCTCATGTGGGGGACTGGGCGAGTGGTGGCTGCCCGCTTTTTGCTCCAGGACAGGGATACATCCCGAGATGCACTAACGCTGCTGAGGCCGGCTCTGCCCGGTGCGTGCTCAGCTCCCGCTTGCTCCGCTGGCACGTGCCGATGGCCGGTGGCTGATGGCCGGTGGCTGCGGCTCGCAGCCCTTCCCTGCAGCCACCTCCTTTCGCCTTGGCCTGATTGCCCTGGCCTGGGCGGATGGCCCTGGGTTAAGGAGAGCACTTTATTGTGCCTAACGAGGCGCTTTGCCCATCCAGTTAGAGAGCAGCCAGCTCAGCCGTGGATTGTCTTTCGCTTTTTATTGCCCAGCGGGAGGAGCACGGGGAAGGTCTTTATGTGATTTTAAAGAAAGACAAAATGCCTTAATAGCAGCCGGCGCTGCCTCTCTGGGACCCAGGGGACCCTGCAGCAGCCCATAATAATCATTGTAAATAAAAGGGGACATATCTAGTGTGCAGCATGGGCCGTTAAAACAAGCCCTAGGGTGGAAGGGATGTCTTAAAAACAAGCTTTAGAGGATGTTTCTCTCCGTTTCTCTCCTCATTGCCCCTCTAATTCTCCTTGCCTGCATGGCGGAGCAGTGGAAGGCTGGCACAGCTCTCCTTTCTCCCAGCCTCGATTAGCTTCACAAGGGCATATACAGAGACCTTTATCTTTACTCTTCTGCTCACGTGGCCTTAGGGAGGGGACTCCCACATACTTAGGCTCATGCCTGGCTTTCTGGCCTAGTAAAACTGAATAAAGGGTGTGTTTAGGTTTCTCAGTCCTCCTCCACTGAAGACAACCCAACGTTGTCTCCCCCAGCAGCTTCACCACAAGTCTTTTTGGAGCTTGGTTGTCCCAAGTGCACTTGTCCGGGTGTCACAGGGCTCTGCGGGCATCCCTGCCTTGGGTGGGATGAGAAATCCATATTTCTAGCCCTGTGGTGCAGGGTGAAAGGTAGCAATCGCCAACCTTCACAAGAAAGAAAAGCAGAGGTAAATGGGGAGGGATGCAGATTTTGCTAACGGGGAGGATGCAGGTCCTTTTGCAGCAGTGACATTCAAGGCAGCCGCATCACTCCCAGGCTCCTGGCACCAAGCAGGCAGGCTTCATTTAAGTCAAAACCAAGTTTTTGCAAAGCAGCCCCTCTGGTTTTAGTAGCCATGGGAGCAATGCAGGATGGGGAATGGTGTGGTATTGGAGCAGAGCTCCTCGGGAGAGCAGCCCTTGCCCAAGCCTGTGGGGGGCAAGGGACTGTGGCCTTAATACAGCAGAATAAATTTCCAGGAGAGAGGAGGGCTGAGCCAGGTTTTCAGGAGCACGCAGGGAGTCTGGGATGAGTGTGATATGGGCTGAAACAGCCTTCTTTAATGGCTCAGAGCATGTTAGGGACATGGGAGGTCTCGGGAGGGAAGGGGCCTAAAAAGACTTTTCAATATAGAGGATGCACAAAGTCGTTTTCCTTTTTTATAATACATGCTTGTCTCTCTCAGGGTGCTTTTCATGGCTTTGCAGGCAACAGATTGGCAGCTAAAACTGTTTTTCTCTCTTTTCTTTAGTTTCTTTTTCCCTCTGCAAATGTTTGGCAGAAAGGAGAAACCTGCAATAAAAAAAAAAAAAAAAAAAAGTTA
>Ga0065711_1001808_pt1 | contig 62745 bp, 37 predicted proteins | sample Hoacrofraction12_FD_59098 | JGI IMG/M metagenome (GOLD analysis project Ga0065711, IMG submission 59098) | Hoatzin crop microbial communities from Cojedes, Venezuela - Epithelial fraction 12 v2 (version 2) | ecosystem: Host-associated > Birds > Digestive system > Esophagus > Crop | place... | reverse complement strand
TTTTTTTTTTTTTTTTTTTTTGCATAAAGAAACATGTCCATTTTAGTCCAGAGGCTCTTGCTTTATTCGAATGACGGAGGGTGCACGAGATGTCCTTCTGAGTTCTCGTCTCAGTACGTATTCACTGAATTGGGAAGAGTCCACCCCACCTCCACACGAGCCAACAATCTCAAACCCTCTTTGCTGTAACCTCTCAAGTACCTGCAAAAAAGAGGAAACAAACACCAATGTATACATAAATAAACAGACTATTTGCTGTCCGAGGACGATAACTGCTGTTTTCAAATGGATCCAGCTAGGAAATAAAAGTGGTTACAGAGACCCACTAACTGGTTCCCTCAGTTTCATTGTGTTGGACTGTTTCTACTGACGTTGGCCACTGAGCAGTAAGAGATAAAACGTAAGAAAAGACTTCCTGACCCCCAGTACTGTCAAATACATGCCTAGAAAAATGCATTCTCTGCTTCACAAAATCTGCAACACTACTGGGCAGATACTGGATTCCAAAGCAGACACCGGGGGATGTCGAGCAAACGCCTCAACTAAATGGTGACGTATTACACTGCGGTCAATTTCAGAGAAGTTCTCATGCTTTCTAGAGACTTAAAAACCAACTGTGATCACACAGATCTGTGGCTGCAGTTACCTGTGGTAAAACCTGAGACCTTTTAACTTTAATTATGAGACTAGCACTGTGCCCAGCTCTGGAGCCCTCAGCACAGGAAGGATGTGGACCTGTTGGAGTGGGTCCAGAGGAGGATGACAAAGATGATCCGAGGGCTGGAACACCTCTCCTGTGAGGACAGGCTGAGAGAGCTGGGGCTGTTCAGCCTGGAGAAGAGAAGGCTCCAGAGAGACCTGATTGTGGCCTTTCAGTACCTGAAGCGGTCCTACACAAAAGCCGTAGAGGGACTTTTTACAATGACATGCAGTGACAGGACAACGGGTAATGGCTTTAAACTGAAAGAGGGTAGGTTTAGATTAGCCATAAGGAAGAAATTCTTTACTCTGAGGGTGGTGAGGCACTGGCACAGGTTGCCCAGAGGAGCTGTGGCTGCCCCCTCCCTTGCAGTGTTCACGGCCAGGTTGGATGGAGCTTTGAGCAACCTGGTCTAGTGGAATGTGTTCGTGCCCATGGCAGAGGGGGTGGAACTAGATTACCTTCAAGGTCCCCTTCAACCTAAACCATTCTGTGATTCTATGATTCTAAGTCTTTCTCAGCTATTTTACCAGTTAGCAAATTGGCTTGCACATGTGCTGGGACAGCAAGGACAAACAGAGTGGCAGAAGGCTGCAGAGGACTGGGGTGGGGGAGAAGCGAGCTGTGGTTTAAAAACACCTAAAACAAGACATGCCACGTCTTTACATGTATTGCTTCAGGTCAGCAAATGTCTTTCCAAAATACCTGAGCATAGCTAATTGCACAGCAGACAAACCCTCAAAAAGGAGTGGGATAAGAGACTCGGAAGCAACCACCAAAACATCTGTTCAATTTTTGTTTATCCCAATCTTTAGCTTTCAGCAACAGAAGCTAAAATACCCCAGTATGTCTCGGTGCAAGCCCCTGAAAAAGAGAGCAGGGGAACTTAGGTCCTGAGAAAAAATGTAGTGGTAGAAATTGGTCAGGAAACTAACCCAGCCCTGGGCAAACTGTTTAGTCTGCACCTCACTCTCCAGGTCTGTTGGTAGTCCCTGTCCCACCCCAGGTTGTTATTAGGACTGGGAGATGCTTACGTGCCCCAGAAAAGGAAGATGCAGCATTATCAATGTGGCATCATCATCTCTCTTGAAGCCTGTGCATATTTTGCCACTTTGACGTGGGTTTTTCACATCAGTAAATATGCTTTGCAATTCTTATTTGTGTGACAAAAATGTAAACACCAGGATAAGAGATGAACTGCTGAAGTATACAACTGCCTTGACAACTATCATACGATGTGTGGCTAAATAACCCTCCTTGAAATCCTCTCCCTTTTCAGTTGCAGTCTTATACCTAGAGCTGATCTAAATTTGCATTAGTCACTACAACTAAACAACTTTGATGTTTCAGCATGACAGTGAAGGCCAGTAAGAGACACAACCGTCCACGCATACCACGAGTTAACCATATCTTGATAGGTCTACACAGGTCTGTCCAGACTCCTGCGCCAGGTGCTAGCACATCTGCAGTGTCTGGTGAGCCCTCAGTGCATACTGCGGCACTCAGCTCACTGCTTCTGGGGAGGGAGTGGAGCAGAACTCAACTTGGACAGCAGGACCTGGCAGATGGAAAGATGCCAGGCTCAGCTTGCAGTTCTCTTCTCTGTAAGGATTCGTTCAAGAGCCTGGAGCATTTAGGAGGTGTATCTGAACCAAACAGCATCAAGAATGCTAATGACAATTCCAGGTGTGAAGAAGTGCTCTCAATCCAAAGTGCTGGCTGGGCAGGATGTGCTAACTAGGTGGAGACAGGTGTGTGAGGTTCGTTGTTTTTAACCAAAGGATAAAACAGATGATGCTATAACTTAAAAGTTTATTACAATTCTTACAGAAATTACCTTCATTTGTAACAGCTACTGATTTCAGATATTGCTACATCCTCTACTATGCCATAATAAATTAGGAAAAACTGCTGAAAGTGAGAAAGGAGGGTCTTCCCTGAGACCACAGAAACAGATGGGCCCCTGTTTGCAATAAGCAGACGTGCCTTTGTTTTTGTTGCCTCAACAAGGAGGAAGACTGAACATATTGTCTTCATCCAAAGTAAAAAGTATATGGTGATTTATTCAAGAAGTATTAGGGAGGTCTTTATCAAATGCAAAAGACCTGGGTAGCACCAGAGAAATGACACACATAGTTTTTAACCACACCTGTGGTCAGCTCCCCACTACTGCACCCTCCACACTACATGCCTTGCCTGGTAAGTCTTGCTGAAGGGTCAAAGCCCTCCTAGGATGCCCCAGTTCGAGTGGTAGCAGCCGGGGCTGAGGCAAAGTCCCCTCTGTGAGGGTAAGACTCAACAGATGCCTTCTCTTGTGGCTGCAGGCTGCTCCCTTCTCCAAACACTGGGTCCTGTTTCAGGAGGAAGGAGGAGGAAGGAGAAGGGAGGAGGAGGATGCTGGCTGTGTTCTTCCTCTGTGGAAGCATGGCCCTCCATTCAGTAGCTGGCCAATACTACTGTCCAGTTGTCTCTTTCTCACAGTAAATTTCCTTTTGTCTCACTCTTCACTTGTTACACCCAGAGTAGGGCTTCATCTTTTTGTTTCTCCATTCTTCCTACTTAGTTTCAGAACTCCCGTGGACTCTGGCAAACCAGAGGATCTCCACTACCCTTCTCAAGTGAAGGGACAGATGCTCTCACAACAGCTCCCTGGAGATGTGTCAGCTTCCCTCCCTGGCTTGAGATGTCCTCGTGCCCTCTCATCAATCCAGAAAACAATCTGTAACAGGCAGGGCAGGAGACTAGAAGCAGGCTTGAATGGTCACCCCATATTCAAATGCCAAAAAATGTTTCTCCAAATATATGTCTTTATATTGAGGCAAACATTTACCTCCTAAAGCAGGTTTTTAACACTACTGTAGTTTGTTTCCAAAGAGATTTAGTGATGATATGTGTGAATTAAGTCGAGAAAGCAACCCTGGACCCACAGAAGTAAATAACGAGCTCAAAGCTTCCAGCTGCTTTTGTTCATCAAAATGCTCCAGTGACAGGGAAGAAGGTCGACCCACTGGTACGTGGTCAGCAGGCTCCCTTCCAAAAAATGCACACATGGCTACCTACCTGAACTGAGTTGAGGTGACAGTATCCGTTCAGTGGAAATCGGATGACATGTGTCGAGTCGTGATTCCAGCCGGCATTGACAGAATTACACATCACATCACCGATTTCTGGAAACACTTCTTCTATCAATGACTTATCGCCACTCAGTGTGATCCTCTCTCCAAGATCTGGGGCAACTCGCACCACCAGGCACTCACAAGACTTTGAGAAGCGGCCACTCTCCCGGTCCTGTTTCCACCTTTCCATCTCTCCTAGCATGGGCTGAAGCTGGAAATACTTTGCTTCTTCATATAACAAACTGTAGTCCTGAAAGACACATACATTACTGTGCACAATTAAGAAAGAGGCATTGCTATAATGTACCGCTTAATGTATCTGGTTATTCAGGCTAACACCGTTCTAGATCTGGAACCCTTCAGACATAGTCCGTAATTACTGTGTAGGAAGGTGTAAAAAAATCACAATGCAAGCAAAAATAACCATTAGCCACTTGAAACAGACTGGGTATAGCAGCATTTGGGAGGGGAGGGGAAGGCTATGCTTGCTCAACTCCCCCGTTATGGAATAATCCAGGCAAAAATCCCACTTTTCCGCAATATTTTATCCCCACAGTGATGTCATAGAATAATGACCTCATTGAACAGATGGAACAGAATTCAATCAGGATTCAAAAAATTCATCACTAGGATCCATTGCGTCTTACAGCAATACTAGCAGGCATTGTAACAGGTATAAGAATGTAAATGAGGAAGCCTGTGATGGTTCTAAGTGTAAAATGATTCAGATATTTGCATAATGAACTGCACATAATATTGCATTTTAAAAATTAAGTATTTTTTAATACCTCCCCATTTTGCCAACAGTATTGTTTACTACATCATCCCAAATGCTAGAGCAGAGAGAACACATTTCTAAGCATAGCCAGTACAGAAGTAATTTAGAACTGATGATCTGGAGTCTGTGTACTGCCATTTTTTAAATGAAAAAAAAAAAATAATTTGCTTTTCTAGGTTTAAGCGCGTACGACCATTTGGAAAATATTTATATAGAGAAAAGCAATACATGAGAATTAGGAAAGACAGAGGAACAGAATGACAACAAAGGAAGACTGCTGGCAGTCAATATGGCCCTGAATCTGAGCTACAGACACAATGCTTTACGAGAATGGGACACCTAAATCATGCTTAAAATACTGCTTACATTTAACGTGTAACAAAAACATCATCCAATCTACGTATTTCTAAGAAACAAGGACCACTGTTCATTTTAAGCACTGATCTTTTTGGACGCCTTGAAGCATAATCGGAAAGGACGCCCCTTTGAACATTACATTGGTTGGGTGAACTTGCCCGGAGTAACATCTTTAATTTCAGCGCAGCTGCAGTATATTTATGTGTTTAAAAGGCTCTGCATATATAACTTCTTAATATTGCATGGAAGGTGTCTTTTCCTTTTTTCTGTATTTCTGACTACCTTCAGGACAAACGCAGACAGCAGCACAAAGCCATGCTAAGGCTCCAAAAGAGGGACATGATGCTTATCGGCTCGTTCCAAACTGCCACATTATTCCAGCAGGCCTACCCTTGTCACGCGTGGGAGAAGTAAGGATGCATCTACGGCAGATGATTCCAAGGTTCCTGCAATATGGCTCTCGAACTCAACCTCACACCTATTACGCCCCAAACACCAGAAAATCTGTCTCAGATGCGAGGGACAAAAGACTGCACACCAGTGTGAACTGCTCTAACCCCTCCATATCACCTCTCCTGTTCAGTCTGAATTGCTGTATTTCCTACGGTGAACTGATGGCACAGCCAGCTATGCTGATACGCATTCATTAAGCAACGATAAAGATCTGTGCTGATTGCAACCGTGGTCTCCGGTGCTCTCTTCGCTGACACCACATATACACCCACACACCTGTAAGTGGATAAACACAGAACAAACAGCACAGGGAGTCTGAAGCTCTACCTCTGTAGGCTAATGTCTAACGTGGTGAACTACCACAAATTTAATCTGTTATTAAAATGAAAAAAAGCAAGCTCTTTAATAAAGTTTAAATAATAGATGTGGAACCATTCATCCCTGACCTCTCTAAAGCTCCCAAATAAAACTTGCAGTATGCTTTCAAGAGTCTGAGGGAGAAAATATTCTATAACTTAATGCTCAAAAATTACCATGCGTGCAGTTTATTTTGTCAATACTGTGATTCCCACACCATTCTCTGAAGTTCAGCGTGGGAGAGGAAGCTGGAGCTGCTGCAATCAGAGGGGAAGCATAAAAGCAGATGAGAGGACAAGTAATCAGCAAAGCTCACGAGCAGTTGGTTCCAGATTGTAACATCCTTTTATCTCCACCAGCACGCTACGATATTTAAGTTCCCTAGGTCAAACATGGCAAGGTTGCTCCATTACGTTATAGCCAGGAGGGGAAAATTTAAAATTGATGCCACTCCAGGAAAGGCTGACAGATGCCACTTTAGTAACCCCACGCTTACTTTTGCCACGTACCTGAAATCAAACACCAAGCACCTCCCCATCTAGGGCTCTGTTCTGACTGCACGCCAGATACTTGCTTTACCAAAGTACATGCAAAACAACAAAGTCCCTTGAAATCTCACCTTGAAATCATCAGGAATGAGGAGTTTCGATGTCCTTAAAAAATTCAATATATATCTGAACATCTGCCCATCTCTGTCGATGAAATAATGCTGCTTGAGACTGTCGAGGACAATGGGCTCCGTGCCATCGAAAAGCCGGCCGATTCTGGGGAGGAAACAAGAAGTGAGCGGCAGGGTCAGACCAAGCTTGGCTCAGTGGCGGCTCAAACAGCCTGATGCTGCAAAACCCCCTCGCACCAACTTCGCCGAAGCAGCTCTGCAGCTCCGCTTCATAAGAAAAGGGCTGATTTCAAGCCATGATTTAAGTTGGGTGTTTGCCAGTGCGGCCTTGGAAACTTTTAAGTAGCATAGCACCTCTGGGGAGGTGGAGGGGGAAGCAGCCGGGGCAGGAGCCTCTCGCTCCCCAAAATCTGTGTCTCATGACATGACAAGTCCTTCGATGATTCTGGCCACCTCTCTCAATATCCCCCATCAGCAGACTCTGCCCCCCCAGATGTACCAAGCCCCCTTGATTGACTTCATTCTGCTTTCTGGGGGACTGCACAGTGAACCTGATTAAGTTTGGAAATTGCACTTGGGAAATGGGTTTTTTTGGTTGTTTCCTGGGTTTTGTTTGTTTTTAAACCCAGTTCATTTTTTTGGACGCCATTTACTGCAATGAACACTTGGACAGGCACAGCTGAGGGGGCAGCACATGGTAGGGATAAGAAGCCGGGGATACAGAGTCTACAGTATTTCAATGCAAGGTAACAATTTCACAGTAAAAATTAACTGCTTGTGGCAGGTATCAATTAGCACACTCTAAAATAATCAGGATAAATGCCTCAGTTTTTAGAGACCACCCACTGACCACCAGAACCACGCAGCCACCTAAAGAGACTCTGCTTGCCAACTGCTGGGCGCACACACATTTTCTAGATGTGTGCCCCACAAACCTGCTCTCGTTAGAGGAGCAGGAAGGGCTGAAAACTCCGAAGAAAAACCCTGCCAGAGTAACATGTAATACATGTTGTGTTTCTGCACCAGGGTGTTTACAAAATCCTCCTGAGTCACTCACAGTTTCCCAATGCAATCACCAGGAGCGACTGGCAGGTTTGATTTTGTGCGCCTGTTTACAAATCCTCAAGTGTGATGTGGAAGTGCCTTTTGATTCTTTCCAGCACCAGAACTGTAAACAAAGCGGTCTCCACAGAGCTCCCTTGCAACAAGTCACACGGACACTGCGGGAAACAATACTGACAATTTGGGGTGAGATTTCAGAGCCTTGTCACAACTTGTTACTTTCAGTAATATTCTGCAGATTCTGTGTTTTCATTATTTTAATGAAAAGGCTCATTTGTATGTCGTTTTGTCCCAACATAACCAGTCCATTTCGAGAACCAGCACAGTAAAACCTCTGCAGATTACTGAAGAGCATGCAATAGCATCCCCGTACACCAGCATGGAGCTAGGGGAGCGAGAGGCACTTTTATTCCCTGATCACACTCTGTTTGTGGCATAGGTAAGGTACAAATCTGTCTTCTTGAGAAAAGCATACAGCAAGCAAAACGAACAAGCACGGCACACTATTTTTCTTATAAAAGACACGAGGAAACAACCATTCCCCATCACAAGTAGAAAAAAAACCAAACACCAAAAACTTGGAGGTGAACAGCTTGCCTGGCTGCATGAAGCGTCCCGGGCTGAGAGACACCCTGTCCGTCAGCCAGCAGAAGGGATCTCCAGGAAAGGGTCAAGAGGCAAAAGACAGAAGCGGTTCCCAAAGACGGGGAGAAGGCAGGGCTTGTAGCAGGGTCTCGGGGAGCTGCAGAGGGACAGGGGTCCCGGTGAGCGCACACGACTGCACACCCACAGTCACACGCCCGCGCATGGCAAATGACACAGCGAACCCAAACGCAGCTTGCAGTGGTGCCTGTGCCCGCAGCATGGACCTGGGTGGGACACCTGGTAACAAGCTGTGAACAGCATACAAGTCTCATCTATTCTTTCTCACCGGCTGGGAGAGATGAAGCCCAGGAAAGAAGTAAAATCACATTAACCTCAACTGGCCATTTACAATTCTGTAGAAAATGCCTGAATCAAAGTCACATGAAATCTGTAGCATACAAGGAATTAAATATATTTTGCAGAATGATCAGGTACAAAATATTTTTTCCTCAAAGCCATCCCTTACAACAATTCAAGCTTTCTTCCTTGGATACTTGTTACTGCCTGCCCTGCTGCTCAAAATTTATGCTGCGACAGGCCATATAATACAGGTTCCTGTTCACTAGGTGGATGAGCAACATTTATGTCTAATATGGACGCACTCAGCATTTAGAATTAATTTTCCTTTACACTCAAGCATGTCATCTTGGAATCTATCACAGAATCCACACACAAAACATATATATTTGGCCAAGTCAGCCATTACCGAAATGTAGAATTGTAATTGGTTTCTGCCACATTTTCCTAGTTCTAAATTACTATTATAATTACATATTATAAACCTCTAGGCTTTTTGTCTTCATTTTATTAATTGTTTAGGGGAAGAACAAGACAGTATCAGAGGATGGAGACTTCTGACAAAACCAGAATGCTGACAAGAGCGCACAACCATCAGAGTGCTACCTGGGACCCGAAAGCCGTTGGGTCTGGGCTGGAAGAGTTAACAGAAAGCGCTGCCTTAATGCACTGCTGCTTTTCAGCAGCAGAAAATCCCCAGCAACTGCAAAGTCCCAATTCCCTCCCAGTGGCCCCCAGAACCACTTTGCAACACACAACTGCGCTTTCACATGTTAAAACAGTTTTGGAAGGGTAGACCCCCTGCGGAGAGAATTCTGTAAACAACATTAAAGCCTTTTTCCTTTTCAGATGGAAAAATGTAGATTCCAGCTTCCTTCACCTGGCCTCCAGGGAAAGACTTGAGATAATATGGGACTCAAATCTGGTTGCATGGTCCTTCTCCTAAGCCACATTTGCCACACCCACCAGCAGAGGAGGCTGGGCTGTGCCAGGATCTGGGGAGCTACCAGCGCTTTCACCCTCCAGCCTCCCCGGTACCCTTGGGTTCCTGGAAGCACAGCAGCAAGCTCTCTGCCGTGCCTCGCTTGGCAACCTTTCTATACAATATGATTTGAGTAACCATCCTCCCTGCCACCCATAGCTCTGCTGTTACTCCTGCTTGGTCTCACCCTGCAATTATAAATGCTTAAGAGACACCAATCTGTTGGCATGAGAAGGCTAAGTCATGTCTATTCTAATTTCACCTCCCAAGGAAACCTGAAAGATGTTTCTCCCCACCTCCTTCTTGACAATGTTGGCCAATGATTGGCAAAGATAACTTTTTTTTTAAATGACAAATACATAACAGCTGAATGGATTTCTAAACAGGAAAGTGCTTTGAAGGAGGCTTGCAAAATAAGCTGACAATTATATGCAGAATTAGGCAAATATCAAGGGTAAAGGATAAGAAGCTGTATTCCATTTACAAGAAAATGTACTTCTGAAATCTTTAATTACAACTAACAGGCTGGAATTCTCTGTATATCAGGAAAATTAACGTCCCATGGGTTGAAAGTGCGACCTCCAATGGGTAATAATTAATGTCTATGGCTTTAAGTATCATATTCCACTGTCAGAAATCGAATGCTTCAAGGGTTGAAAATATAACCAGTGGAAAAATCAGCTTCTGTCAGAGAATTTGGTTTTACTTTAAGGACACAAAACAGGTACAGCCGCAAGCCTGGTTTTAGTGGGGAGAAAACAATTGGACAGGGAAGAGATCAATGTTCTACTTCCATAAAATACTGTGGCGATCCTTCTCCCCACAGATCAGCACTCCCGTAGCAGCGTTTCTAGACCAAAAAGCTAGCATGGGAAGATGACCTTGCCTACAGAATTTTTCAAATTCTTCAGAAACAAGTCCTGTTTGTCAAATACAAAAATATACCCAGTCTGCAGCAAAACTGTATACATAGTGTGAGTGTTTATAACGTCGCTCTCTCAGTGTATAAATATTTACATACATTATTGTACACATAAACAGAAAGACTTCCCTTTAGTATATTCTGCCTCGGCTGAGAATTTCGGAAAGCAGATAACCAATAATAAGTTCCTAATAATTAGGAACAAGATGGCCAATATAAATTAAACAAGTCAAGTATTGCACAACTCAACAGTAAGGAAAAATTACACGGTTCAGCAGATTGTTTTAGCAGCTTCAGCGGACAGAGCTAAAATTCTTCCCTTTTGTAATCAAAGGGATACAAGGAACATGGAAAAGCAGCAAGCCTTGATGTCTACACGCATGCAGAATACTGCACTACTTTCAATCTAAGGTAGAAATAAACCTAGTATTTTTTTTAGGAGAAAACACAAATTCACTATTATTGAATATACTCAGTAAATTATTATAATATGAGAAATAATAATCAGAGGACAAAACTGAAAATTTTTATGCAGTAAACTATTTTCAAGAGTTCTACGCTGCCAGCTTTAGCTGCTCTCTGTGTCTTTCACATAACAACAAAAATAGAGGAAAACTCCCGCTGTTTAATAACCCGGCAGAGAGAACTGTGCAGCAGGAGGAGCATCGGCGGCGATGTCGTGGCACCCACAACCCCATGTTAATGGCAAGGCAAGTAACTGCCTGGGACTCCACTAAGGTCAGATATTCAGTGGCTGGCAAGGGGCAAAGCACTCATGAAAACACATCTCTCTCTCTCCAATAATCAATTACATGACAAAGAAAAAGTATTTTATTCGAAATCTCACTCACCAGGTTGGAGCCACTGTGGCAAAGTGAGTGGGGGTTTGCCCCTTAAAAGGATAAGCAAATGCAAGTTTTACTATCGCATCATTACTTTTATGTGGCTAATGGGAATGCTTATTTAACACGTTGGGGTGTGTGGAGAGCCAGCTGGAATAGACTTACTTTTTTTTTTCCCCTCTGTGACTTTTCAATCCATGTTGTCCTTATTAATTTCTTTTCATTTTCTTTTGCTAAGTGCTCAAAGGCAATTTGCATAAGAGCCCACTATAAATTAGATCTGTTTAATGCTATGCTCATCTCATGGCTATTTAATTTTACTTCCTTGTACGTCTAAATTATGTAATTTTGCACTGTCCCCTAGAAGCTAGTGCATTCGAAGAGATATCCACGCCAGGAAGAACTGCTGTCCTACCCAAGTGGAGAATGATGAGGTTTCTCTTCTTTTTTCAGAGGACCACGTTAGCAGTAACAACCTGCTCTGCTTCTCTGAATAGCTCACGTCATTTGGATCCACAGCGACCGAATACCTAGCAATCTTTATAAGTCTGCATAACAAAAGTTGGCTCATAAACCTGATGTAACAGAATACATTTGCAATTTTCAGGAATGTATATTATGAAAACTGCATTTTAACCAAATACCCTGTTGTAATCTCTTGCTCTCAGTGCTATTATAATTTGTTCTTATCTCTTCCTTCTTACATTTAATTTAAGGTTTCATGTCCATGAGTCTCAGGAATTCCTTGGCACAGACAGCTCCTACATTATGAGAAGAGGCAGGAATACAATGATTATAAAGCAAAGGTAACAGGGGAAAAATGTATTAAAACCTAAAATCTCATTAAACCTTCTATAGAAAAAGTATTTATATAGAAGCCAAAATGACAGAGCAAGAAGGATGTACGGGAGGAGGTATTAAAACACCAGTTCTTAAGAGATTTAAAAGTAAATGTTACATGGCATTTTAAAGAACAGATAAATTCCCAGATACAGAGTAGAAGGATGTCAAACCTTTGTGGAAATATTTGCTAAAGATTAAAGAACTGAATCATTTACACGGAGATCATTTCAAACATCTTAAGATTGTTATTCGGGCATGGAAGTGAAAAAAAAGGTAAGGGCAAGCTCAGAGGGCTAATAAAACATTTAGAAGAAATTAAGATAGACAAGAAGTGGTGAATAGCCTTAAATACAGAGTAAAGCATGTGAGGAACAGATGGGAAGGATCTGAAATGACGAGTGAGGTGGTATCGCCAGCGATACCACCAGAAGCATGGGATTTGCTATAACCTGTCTGATCAGAGGCAGCACCAGGAGCAGAGATGAAAGCAAATCACACATATTACAAAATGAACTAATAGTCAGTGGTTCTAACCCACATGGACAAACCGACACATTAACTGGAAAATAATAAATTGCACCACACCATGTAGTCATGTTGCAGGAATGCTACTTACACGAGAGCGAACTACGGCTTTCTACGCTGCAGATGAGCGTGGAGATAATGAGACGTGTACCTAAATGACAGCTGAACAAAAGAGGGTATGTGGGTCACAGAGAACATTGGGGTGAACTAAAAAATGGATGGCTAAGGCTCCAGAAGTCAACAGCCACAACCCAATCTCTGTTTGCCTGAAAAGGAAGTTTTTCCAAGAAAAGTGAAAACCCGTATTTTCTTACTAAACAGGTGATCTAACAACCCAGGAGATTCACACCAGAAGTGATAACTGCACTATGAAATATGGCTAATACAGGACCCCAATGTATGTAACATACTGGTTGACAGCCTGATGTTGGGTGCTGGGTGCCTGAACACCCAACACAGGCCAAAAAACCAAGGCTCTGTCACAGCCTTCTCCTGGGATGTTCAAATCCCCATTCCCAAATTCAGGGCTATCATTCACCCAGACCCAAACCACACTTGTAGAAATGCTAACATTTTAGAAAAGAAAGGGATAAATAGTTGGGATGGGATGTCAAGAGCTGGTGACTCACGGCTAGAAAACTATACACGTGGGCAGATGGAAACCATCTCTCACATCGCACGATGGCAGCAAGGGTGAGGCCAGGAAAGCACTATCCCCGGACTGCAGACGATGGCCCAGGGAGTTTCTGTTTACCATATACCTTCTCCCTCCGCTCTGGTGTACCAAAGAGATGCAGACAGATAAGCGGAACAGGCTGCAGCCCAAATCTGCATCTCTTCATGTAAGGCCCGGCAGGTAAGCGTTTCAAAAGCAATTTCAATACCGTGGCAGTCAAACCGCCTGAACCTCTAGGTTGTGTTACAGGCTTCAGACGTGGCTGAGAGGGGCCTGTCTGCTGCTCTCCAGCTGTTCCCCCATCCCAGACCACGGATCCTCACCTCCACAATCCCCGTCATTTTTGGGGAAGTGAGGTTCCTCCACCTGACAGATGCCAAAGTTGCTGACACTCCCCAAGACATCCCATCTATCTGCGACCCTCACAGTCCTGCTCGTTCTCAGATACCAAGCACTCCCTTAAGCCCTTTTGCTACCACACAGACCTGTCTCCAGAAAACGTTAAGTCCTGCAACTCCAAAGAGGCTGTCCCTTCAGCCAAACCACTATCTACAGAGCGGTATCGCAGCCCCTCTCTTCCTCTAGGACCTCGAGACACCTCTCCGACTGGCCAGCCAGCACTCCGATCCACCCCACGTGCCAAGCCAAGGAGACCCGGAGCAGGGAGGGAGGCTGCAGATACCTGCCGCCATCCCCCTCTCATCACCAGGGGCGTTTTGCTTCAGCCATTTGTTGAGACATCGGGCAAAGAGCAGCGATGTGCAGCAGCTCACCCACACGCCCGCTGCCCCATAGCCGCAGCGTGACCACCGATGTTTTACACTTCACAATGCCATCTCTCCTTGCTTTTTCTTCAGGCTCGCTCACGCACCGGATCTACTGAAGAGCAGACTGCAAGCCTTTAAGCCCCACAACTGCTACAGTATTTGGTATCTTGCAAATAAGTCCTTAAAAACTTTTTAGTTTTCCAGTGCATATCAAAACCACTTTTCCTAAAATCATTTAAACCAAGGAAATGTTAAATCCATTATTCATGCAAATACTTTTTCCATCTCTGTTTGTTGTTAACCAAGTTTTCTTGGCAATGATAACATTTCACAGAAAAATTAACAAATATTCTCTTGGCTTGCCAAGATAATTTTACTAAGCTTGAATCCGATTTCATTGAGGTACGTTATTTATGTTTTATCTTGAGGGAAGCTGCCTATTAAGTTAGTAGCAACCGTGTCCTTTTGCTTATGATACAGTTATTACCAAGTTATCAGGAGTACCTTTAAGTTATTAGGGTGCAATGGCAAATTAAGTACTTTGCGTCATAATTAGCTAATAACTTTTGAATTATATTTTAATCATGTTTAAGATGGTCAGGTTTGCTGTGAGTACAGATAATGGAGGACAGGAGCAGAACTGGAGTGTTTATCGTTCAATACCAAAAGCCAAAAAGTAGCTAAAATGGGGAATGCGCAACATCCCAAAGGCCATACTAATCTATATATTCAGAACACTGAACCCTCTTGCAGGCAGCAATGTAATAAAGTAGAACTTGTGTCTTGGGATCATGTTTAAGTAAAAAGCAAAAATGTATTAGCTCCAACCTACTCTCCTTTAAGCCTGCCAATTTTTCTCAAAAAGAAAATGACATGTTAGCAACCTATCTTCAAAGTCCTATCGATAACTCTGTAAATGCAGATTCCATAAAGAGAGAATACTGTTACAAAGGAGCTTAAAAAAAGCTACCAGAACCATTTCCCTTTCAAAAAATCTGGACATGGGGAAAAAACCCCAAACCAATACACCAAAACCCCCCCACAAAACACCCAACAACAAAATCTTCTCAGAGTGGCAGAAATTCTTTGATGTATTCCTTCATACATCAAGTTTGCCCCTCAGCTTTCATGAATTTCATTCAAACTACTGTTAGCTCTCAGTATTTCCTCTGTATCCTCAAGAAGGCTCAGCATTAAAATTCCATGTACATATCACTGCAAATTAGGAAACGCTCTGAGATGCTCCATGAAATCCCTTAGCAAACTGCTAGCAAAGCAAGTTCTAGATCCAAACCCAACAGACTGCTATTCCATTTAAGCAGGTATATGCTAGGTAAGAAGCACTATGATATCACTAACTCTGCCCCTTTCCAGAATATTACTTTGGGAACCGGGCAACACACTTCACCTGCCTGGAGCCTGTGCCCCTGTAAACAACAATCATTGCTATACAACCATAAGGAATTAAGCTTTCCAAGATCTCCACAACTTTGGCTACTTAGCCAGAAATCCCGTCTATGTTGTTACGTTACCTGCTGCCTCCTCTCAGAGGAAGGACAACACGCTTCCACAGCCAGGACAAGAACACACTTGCCCTTCCCTTTGCAAGAGTTGCACAAACTCCTTCTGCATTGCAGCCCATAAAGGCAAGAGATCACACAACTAACCTCTGCGTGCTGTGTGGGGGATCCTGAAGGGACTGCTCCTCAAGAGAGTAAAAGGCCACTTCTACATTAAAGCCTAAGTAAAAGCTTCTCGTTAATGAATAAAATTCAGAGAAAGAAAATGCTTCTAAAGCCTTTAGCTGTTAACTATGGCGAGCCTGTGTCCCCACAAAACACCGTCCTCCAGAGCCCAGAATGGAATAAAGTATTCCCAAGCACCCTCACTCCTCTGCTCTCAATAAATACCCATGAAAGTCACTTGAACAGTTCATAACATCCTTCTCAAGCGCAGTTCATGCAGAAGACAATGATTTGCTACTGCTAGCTTGTGCAGCAGAAGCCTGTAAAACAGATTAACAGGTTTCAGCTCTGCTGCTGAACTTGGGCTCTGCCTGTCATGAGACAAATTTCTCAGGGAAGGTGGAAAGGATGTTTAGCGTACCTTTTTTAAAACCCTACAAGAATAGACAAAGGAAAAAAAAATACACATTTAAAGAACATTATTAAGGTAGTCAGAACAAGCTGCACAAGATATGTCAAATATTAGAGGTACTCCTGCAACTTTCACTTGCAAACTTCCCTCCGCACTTCAGACTTGTTCTGTAATGACCTCCTGTTTTCCCACAGCACCCTCAATCCAGGCAGCACACTCTCTGGGGAGAAGCCACGGCTGTAGAGCGTAGCGGAGCAGACTGCTGTCCACAGGACCCCTGCTTCATCTGTTGGAGGAGTAGGAGAGGTCTGACGGATGAGGAAATGGGTGCAGGGAGGGAATGCAGGTAAGGCAGACAGGGGCTGCCCTGGAGAAATGAACTCTGTCCAAGCGTGTGTCAGATTTCCTGAGTGATGCTACCGCTAAGAAGCATGCCTGCCTTATTTTTCTGAGCTCCTCTGAGTGAAGCAAGACTAAAGAATGCTGCAAAGAAAGCGTGCAAGAACAACTCTTCAGAACAGGTCTCAAGGAATACGCAGAAAATACAGCCCAAGGACACATGCTCATCTGAGGAGGAACAGGAGATGCTGATGACCTGTTTATTAATTAGGCACCACACTTCTCTGTACACAGCAGCAGACAACCAAATATTGGTGACTGTATTACTACACACACACCATGAAGATGACAAACTAACATCGCCCTGGCTGCCCTAATAATGTTCTTTTCCTATAAAGCTGACTAAATGCAGTAAGAGAAGCTGCAAGGCCAGCTACACAGTAACACATTTATTATACTGCTCTCAAACATTTGCGTGTTGCTTTACTACTTAGCTTACCTGCTCACAGATTCCTCCACCTAGACCAAAAATAGTACTTCCAGGCTAACATCCTAGATTATAAATGCTTTGGGAAAGGCAATCCAGATAGCACGAGAGCATGCACAGCAGAGGCAACAAAGATGTGGGCGTCACGAGCACAGAATTTAGTATAGAAACACAGAGCTGTACACTGCTCTTGTTTTGATTAACTCTTCACTTTTCTACATTACAATTACATTGCTGTGATTCCTAGTGTAGACAAACACATGTGCCTACACAGAGAGACGTGTTTATACCTGTATAACTCATTCCCATACATCTACATGTTTAACTGCTTCCACGATAGAAGTTGAAATTATTTAAGCATTTCAGTAACTAGGAAAATCACACCATTAACCAAATCAGTTCATACAAAACCTGTGCGCTAATCAGTTAAGAGGACAGGAAAGTCCACCTAAAACACCTTAAACAGTGGCTCTAAGCAATAAATAACGTTTAATGCATAGGTTGGAAATGCCACAGCCACACCTGCACATTCTGCTGGTGGTGGGGGTGATAAAAAGCACATAGATAACATTATTTCCATTGACAAACTTTACATATACAAAACAGTGGCTTTATTGTTTATTAAATTAGATGCTGTCATGGTGTAATCATCCCTACAGCCATATCAAACCCAACAGTACTTCTATGGAGGAGCTAGAGAGAAGAAAGGAAGAGAACTGAGGTACAGTACAGTAGCAATATAGCCCCATAAATAGTGGTGCAAGGAAAAATTAACCCACGTATGTGAAAACAGACACTATAGCTGCAGCCAGTGAAATCTTCAAAAACACCACATGGCAAAAACTAAACGTTACATCAGAGCGTCTTTACTACAGGAGAGCCAGGATGCGATTCGGGTGCCGAAGCACAGGTGCCTGGTGCCACCCGAGACGCGCCGGGGCATCTCTGGGGCTGCTGCTGCGCTCGGGGGTGGCTCAGGGACATCACTGCACACTCATGCCCTCCCGGAGCAACGACGGGACTCCAGGCAGGAACCGTGCATGGGCTCTAAGTGCCTGTATTAAGTGCATCTCACTCGCATAGTGACCAGAAACTAACGGTACTGTAATCCATATATTAAACAGTCTTAACACTGTTCTTCCTAGATACTCATTTCAACAGAAAACCAGGCTTTATTAAAGAACAACAGATTTATATGATATGAAGTAGCAACCAATAGTTTGCACTGCTCCTAAAATGTGTAGGGATTTGTCACGTTTTTAATTTAAGCAGTATTTTACACTGCAGCTCAGGTTACCCCCACACAGAAGAGCTGACTGTTCTCAGCTTCTCCCCGAGATACAGCTTTACAGAGGAAATACAGCAGTGTGCCATCCGAAGTCGGAGGATACCCCAAGCGTGTTAGGGTCCTCATTTCCTAAATGCAGGCAGTCAGCCTCAAGCATTTCAGCAGGGTGTCAAAGTGAGCGGACTCTAGGATAGAGCTACAGCCAAGCGAAAGACACAGACACCCACGGTGGGCAGCCCAGCCCCGATCTCATCCCACGCACGCCTCCTGCACCACTGGTGATCATGCAGCTGAAAAATTACGGCAGCTCTGTCATGTAGCAACTAATACATTCTGAATGCAGGCAAACAAGCAGGAAACATCTGTGGAGAAACAGCCAAATAAGCATAACTCCATCATCCAGGAGCATTTACAATAGTGAGGATACAGATCTTGCATCTGTCGTGATCTTCCTGGTAGCAACCGGCACAACCCAAAAGCCAAAATTTCCCTGTGGCAATGCCAGGCTGCTAATAAACAAGAAGCTGCATACCAAGCTGAGCACTGCTTTTAAACTAGCAGAAAGATGTTGATCATGGAGCAACCTACTGCTTGAATTTGTATGTTTTCATTATTTCATTCACTTAATTTTGAAGCCTTTCTCTAAAAAGAGTCAAATTTAACTACAGTTGGACTAAAAAAAGGGAAAAAACAAAAAAACCCAGCCATTGCCTAAAGGTCTTTCTATACTGCACCTGCCCCTGTCCCCCGACACTGGTACCACTGCACAACTCTGCGATCCATAGATTAAATTGCAGCTGGCACTAACTAATGACCGGTACTGAAAAAACCCTGATCAACAACCAACACAGGTATGTACGCCAAAAGGCCATGACTCCCTTTACCAACAACAAGGAGAAAAAAAGCTAACAATTTAGTGAGGAAAATCCTGAGCCTCAGAGCTGCAGTTTTCCAGAACAATGCAAGTTCCAATACGGGCATGTTCAAGAAGAGAAAACTGTTTCAAAAAGTTCTCTTCCTCTCTGTGCTTGCTGAACATAAAACATGTTACAAAAACCTGGCATTACCCCCTCCACTTGTGTAGCTACTTATCACGAATACTTCTTGCTCTATATCTGAATGTAATACAATTTTAATTTAGCAGAAATCCAGGTGTTTTGGTAGATTTCTGATTTTTTCTCTTGCATCACCACAAGGCATAGATATGATTGTTTTCTACTATCTTTACAGAAGATCTACAGAACCACATTATCGAAAGGTGCAGAAGCCTGAAAATAGTTTGGGGTAATCAAGAGCTGCACTGCTTCATCAAAGCTCTCCACCCCCCACCTCTCGGGACGCCGCCGGTGCTACAATAAAGAGTTTGTTGCTCTGGGATGATTCCCATTATTTTCCATTACCTTCCTAAAAAAGAAACTTTTTGAGAGTTTACAGGCAGGCAGAAGCCAATCAGCACAGTGAAAGGCAGGGGTCTGGAGAAAGATAATGTTTTAAAACAGCCAACTCTGCCTGTGCAGCCAGACCATCAAACTGTATTCTCCTGCTAACCACTGCATGCACAAAAGTCTCTATATATTTGTGTTAGTCAAGCAGCTTTCTGTGGTGGGAACCTACAGTGCAGTCATTAGCCATTCACTTTTGCACAGCTTTTCTTCCCTCAGAAAGGAAGATTACAAGATGACTACCAAAAAAAAACCACAAACAAAAAAAATCACAGGAGGCAAAATGGACCCAGACGCCCAGTTGTGAAGCAGAAGGCAGAACCTGCTGCTGAGCACCAGCTTTCCAGAGCACCCAGTGATGGGTTTTAACAGGAGGGAGAAGGCACCTGAAGTAAGATTGGGCTCTGCTACATTATCACTGATATTGCAGCGATACAGTCAATAGAAAAGCAGCAAGAGGATTGAGGGTTGCTTGCAGCTTCCCCTGCCAGATCCTCATCCCCAGCCCTGCTGCGCCCATACGCCCGACTCCACCCCTGCATCCAGCAGCCCATGCAGAGCTCCAGCTGCGGCGGGCAGCAGCGGCGCAAGCACACCAGTGATCTGTGCCACCTCCCATTGCCACCGGCCGATACCTACCTGCTTTGATGGTAAAAGACCTCTGGCAGGGTTATGCCCCAGGGATTCACACTGCTGGAAGGAGCAAGTTTGCCACATCTGTGCTGTTAATGCAAAGGCAGTTAGCGACGGCTTTGCAGGGATCAGTGAGAAGTGTTGACTAAGGCTTGAGCCTCGTAAAGTCTGTCAAAAGGAAGGGGTATTTCTCCACTACGCTTCCAGGGCTGGTTGATCTTCGTGGAAAATCCTCTGCTAAACAATACTGACGGGTATAGAAACAGCTGCTGTATGACTGCAGATAGCAGCTCAGGCTTCTTTACAGGATCAAAGTCAGACAAGACACGTTTGCTCCTCAGAGTCTTTGAACAGGGGCAAAATTAAATTCCACATCTAATTTTGGAAGCACATCACTGACTTATTATGTATTACCACCAGACACTTACACAAGAGACAGAAAGGGTTTCACCTCGGTCTCGGACGCCAGGAAAGCTGACAGGAATGCATTCCTGCCGGCTGAACTGAGGGAAGTCACTTCTTACCGGGGGGACTGGCTCTCCCCTGCGCTACCTGCGCTCCCAGCCTGCTCCCTCACCACCCTGCCACGCCGCTGCGAGTGTTTTGTTACTACGGCAGAATAATATTAGGACAGCAATGAGGAAAACAAACTCTCTGCTATGACGGATGTGTCCTCATTCCGTACGTACATTTAGTCAGCAACGTGCGACAACAAACTTCACCTTTATTGGGACTAGATTTCACTGACCCTGTTTTTTTGGGGACCTCACCCCATTTATTTTGTTCTGGCTGCAGCTTCTTCAATTTCCAGCTGACAAAGCTTTCATCACTGCTCACCTTCCCCAGCAGAAGCATGCTGCAAAGAAAAACATTCAGGCATGCAAGGCCAAGGGACAGAGCCCTTCCTGTGGTCCTTCATAGCAACAGAAAGGGCTCTTGGAAGAAACACTCCCAGAGAAGCTGCAGCCAGGCTGTGCCAATGGGGAACTGCCTGGCACGCCCCAGCAGAGCTTCTGCAGGCTCAGGGACAGGTTTGGAGAACAACGTGACTAATTTTTCTTCTTTGAATGAGAACTGCATGACCGGCTTTATGCTTTTTGCATGATAGAGAAGCCTATTATATGTTCTTCATCACTCCTAGGGCTGTTTGTGTTTATCATGTTTTCAGGACTTCATTAATGAAGAGAAGGAAGAAGGACTCATATCTCTGATTTAGCTACTTAGCATTTTAATAGGAAATAAAGTGACCCACATGGAGGCAAAATGCAATTGGAAGTCGCAGCCATATCAGCTGTTTCTATTTTCAAATCAACGCTTTGTGCCTTGTAATGATACCAGACAAACAGCGACTTCCAATAGCATCCTTTTCACCCTTCCTTTTGTTGAGCCTACTAAAGAGAGAAGCATGAAACATACCTGATTAGGGCTTTTATTTCTACTTCCCAAGCAGGGAATTAAATGCTCACCTGGAACCAGACCTCTGTGGTCCACAGAGCAGCATCCGTTCAGTTTCAGAGAGCTACACCATTAATCCAAAGGGGAAGAGGGAAAGCGCAATTGAAGCTCTGCTGATGAGTTTATCAGGGTTAGCTACTAAGAAAGAAAAGGCCGGTATGAAAGGCATGGCCCAAGGCCCGGCTTTATGAGACAGCAACATTAGAAACTGGGAAAATGAGAATGCCTGATAAAAAGTGGAGCCTCCAAATACACTTTAGCTACAGAAAAGCAGCAGTTTTTCTCCTCTCCCTCTCCTGTGAGTTAGGTCTTCCACAGGGGAAGCACAAGCAGGGAGGCATCTTTCCTGCCACCGTTCCCCCAGCTTACATCTTCATAGAACAACGTTTACCACCACTTCCCTGCTCGTGTGTCCCCTTTGCACTGCACAGGCGGGCGCCATTGCGGGGCTTCCCTCTGTGGCAGCGTGCTGGAGCCAACACGACTCCCGGCGGCGTTGTGGCAACGGGGCTGGAAACTGCTGCGAGCAGGGGTATGGCACAACACCTTCGTCAGGTTTTGGAAGGCCAGAGGGAAGATTAGCATTCAGGGGAACTTATTCACAGGAGAAGCTAGTAAAGTAAATTAAACCTTCATATTCTGCAAAGGATGAGGGGATTGTTTTTGAGAATGCTAGGCAAGACATGAGAAAAATCCATTTAAGAATCATATGCTGGCATATCAGGAGCCAATCATGACAGGCAGCATAACATTTTGAAAAACTAGAAGAGAAAAATAAATACAGACCACATGTTTGGAAAGTATACATGCTAACTGTCTGCTTTTCATATGCTTGATGGTGACTTCAGTCATGTGCAGCTGTATCCACAGCACTTGGAGCACAAGTGAACCATCGTATTGTTTCAAAGAGAACATGAGCAATTTGATACGACAAGCTCCAAGAACAAAATTTTAAAAAAATACATTTTTCTAATACTCTGCAATTATGCTACTAGTAAACTGGAATTTAACAGCAAAAGTGAACAAACAATAGCTTTTGAGGCTGGAGAAATTACCAGCATGGTGTTATCTAATCTATCCCCAGAAGTCAAGAATTATGACTAAACTCTTCCAACATATAGCCTGAAATTCTATGTCAGAACTATGTCCAATTGCATTTGGCAACTCTTAGTCAAGAAAGAGGCTGACTATAATTGGATGAATATTTGAAGTGCTTCATTATTCATGTAGGAAGGCTAGGTAAAAAGTGTTTTGTAGTCCCAAGACACTGGAGGGTGTGCGTTGTTGGGTAATAACCAATTAGGAATGTTGACAGCACTCTGCCTTTAGGATCACCCTGGCCAACAAGCACCTGGGTGTATGTTGTTGTGCAAAGGCACACACCCACTGCCTACTGCTCAGTTTATTTAAGCAAACGTTTCACCAGAGGAAATGGAGGACACCCCAAAGGACATGAGTTTGACAACTCCGCTGCATTCAAAAATACTGCTTCTTCACTCTTCCCTTTGCCCTTGAAACCCACATTTTTTCAATAGCACTTCTGAATTATTGATACTACTGGTTATTGGAAACAAATCTTGTATCTTCTCTGCTTCTTTGCATATAAACTACCAAAGAGCAACATACTCATTATTTGCAGTAAGGGAACACCAACAGCAAAAGATCTGCTCCTAACCACATAATCTGGTAAAAATACCACTATGCCATTAAGTAAATACTGCAAACTCAGAACAACAGAAATCAAAGATCTTCTTTTCACGTTAGTGTAAGAAAAATATATGAATCATTAGTACAGGCACACAAAAGATTTAAAAAACTTCAGTGCTTAAAAACTAACAGTTCTGACACTTGCTCACAAGAACCAGAAATTCAACACTGATTCAGCTCACAATACTGCAGTCAAACTCTTCTGCTACCTCCCAAAACAAGGCTAGAATGCATTGATGGCACAAACACTCATTCTTCTTTCCTGCTTTATTTTCTTGTAACGCAAAAAAATCCTGAAAGTTTGTGCTCTGACTGAAAGCAAAGCAATTTTCTATGAGATGCCAACAGGGCTTTCATACCTACAAAAGAAACATTCAAAACTTTTCCTGAATGATTTGCTTGTTTCAACCATGTAAAATATGAATTCAATTTGTTGTAAGGAGGAACATATCAGTTTTTCTGCAGCTCTCATTTTCTGGCTTGTATTGTACTTAGCCTGTCCTGTGGCACTGAGAGTACCGCAGCATTTTCTCTGAATTTCCCTGACTGCCACCTCACCCTCTCCCCCATGTATCACAGACGATGATGTTTTGATGAAGCATCACGCATGAGCCCCCGAGATAATGGATTCAATGGGATACACTTAAAAGATCATTTTTCTCTTTTGTATTGACTGCTTGCGCTGCTCTAAGACAGGAAGGGCTTTCATTTTTTATGTAAGCTGTAAGACCCCGAGGGCCCTCTAAACTGTTTAAGACTGATCAATTTTCAGATGGGTAGCGGGGGCCCGGCAGACCTTCCCGGTTTGGAACGCCTTCTTCCCCTCGGATCGACAACAAGTTTGGGCAAACCTAAAGCCCCGCTCCCAGCAGAGCGGCTCTCTGGCATGGCAGCGCTTCCTACTGTTTAGGATTTGTGGTTAGCATTCGCACAGAACTATAATTTATAGTATGCATACAGGGAACAAAATAAGAAAAAAAAAAGTTTTACAGAAGCAAAATAATCACTACAGCTGATGGAGATAAACAGCAACAGAGCTGCTAAGCAAAGCAGTCCTTGGCACTGGCACTGGTGTAGCGGCAGGAAACCATTGCCCCGTGACAAGGGTTTAATTCGCTGACATTGTTGCAATTACATCCAGGCAACCTAACAAAACAAATTCATTGTATGGCAGAAAATATTTCCAATTCAACATTGCAACATTTATTTTTTAATTACAGCACAAAGACGACTTCTGGGGTGTGGAAGGACGTAATCCATCATCTGCTCTGAAGTGACACACTTACGGCAAATGCTATGTACTATAACTTTCTATGCCACAATAAGTAACCATAAGCAATTTCTGAGGCAAGGAATGCAAAGGGTTTGGGTGTGGTCCTGGGAGATGCTGCTTACTCCTCCATGTCCCTCCCTGCCAGCGGGAGCCGAAGGCAAGCCACATGTTGCTGCACTGGGACTTCAATCAGTCCTCCTGTTTCACACGTGTGTCACACAGCTTGTGACAGCTCTCTGCCTTCAATGTGCCTTACATGAAAAGAGTTTCTACTCTTCAAATATGGCCTGCACGAGAGCGCAAATACAATTTTTAATTAAAAGGAATGGTATTTTAATAGGTGACTTAAAGAACAATTATGTCTACCATTTGACTGACAGGCATGTCACATTTTAACATGAAAACCCCACTGAGGTTTAAGAGGTAGAATTAATCTTTGTAAATTGATGTACTGCTGAAGTATACCCCACTGCATTTAATACTGCTATGCTCAACCACCTCATCTTCTGAACAAAACCCCTGTAATATTTCTATTACTTTCACCTTTTTAATCCTTCCCGAACAGAAAGTTAATTCACGGAAACTAAACTGCCAGTGCTGCTCTCCTTCACCGAGTGCCTATTCTGCAAAATGCAGCGGTGTGTAGAAATACAAAAGATAGCTCTTCAGTAATTAGCCTGGGTACCAGACGCGGCACAGCAGAGTTGCTGGAAGCAGGATAAACGAGTCCAGGCGGAGCGTTGCGCTGTATTGCTCTGAGCATCTGAGCTAGCCCAAGAGTCTACGCACACAGAACTGCACAGGGGAAGGACTGGGTGGGAAGGTGACCGTGAGCCCACCGCTGTCCTAAAGGGCTGTCCCTACAAAGCATGCCACAAGAAGTAGCTACAAGCTCAGCTCAAATGCTTTCAAACTGTTGCAGGAGCCCCTCAGTTCTCTCAAGCAGGCAGACAGTGCCTTGAAAGTGCCTAGAAAATTGTCCGAATGTGCGGCAGAAGTCCTACAGATCCAAGCTAATGTACACATCACAGCCAGCAACAGTTTATTTGATTACCGATTCAAAGACTCAATGAAAGAGATCAATATCAATGAGTCTCAGAGCATCCTTTCAACTGATGTCACGAAGAGTGAAAGCATCATCTGAGATACCTATAAAATATGCTGGCTGCTTAACTGCTCAAGGGAAGCTCACCATTAAGAGGAGCCAGAAAACCAAGGATGCATGGGGAGAAAGGGACAAGGAAGCAAGCAATGTGCCTTGATCTGGTCAGGTGACGATTACTTGTGATCTCTGTGAGCTCTGACTCCTTCCAACAGAGATCGAAAAGTGTAGATGAAAAAGAAATGAAGACAAAGCAATGAGGGAATTCAGATGACCGAAGCAGGGTCGATGCTCAGAGCAGAATGGAGACAGAAGAAAGGTACTGAAGGGCAGGAGTCAAAGCGACAGCAACATATGGGGAAAGAACGAATGACAAAAGGAGAAATAAAGCTTGCCAGATGACAGTTGTCTGGTTAAGACGTGACCTCATTTGAATAAACTGCAAACTAGTTAAATTAAAAGACACGTTCACGTAACAGGAACTGGTGACATTCCTGGGCCAACACAGCACTTATGCATTATTTGCACTAAAACAGGTTTTCCCCATTTCCTATACAACCTTCGCAAATACACCCCCCAAATGGCAGACAGACTGAGAAACCCAGTCAGAATGCTGATCATTACCAGAAAGAGGTAAGTCAGAAACTGGAATTTATATCCTAAAGCTCCAAACACACCCAAGAGGTGGCCGGGTGTTGACGGTAAAACTGGAAGCCAAATGTTTACTTCTGCAATTACGTATGTACTAGATGCAATGTAGTTACTAAGCAAAGTGGCAATTCATGAAAGACCAATGAAGTACAAACAGTCCGTGTGAGAGCAGGATGAGAATCTAGCACTAACATACAGAGGTTTCTGAGTGCAAGGACTGAGTACAGCAAAAGGCAAAACAAACCACTGAACCTCAAGACCATGGTTCAAACCTTGACCCTATCCGAAATGACCAATAAGCAGAATACTTCAGTGCCACCTCAGTTTCTAATGGGCTTTTCCTTATCAGACCAGCAAGACCCATGGACTCAGCACTCCTTTCGTCCTCCCCAAGTATTTTTTTGGTCAGTTAGAATGAGAAATACTGCCTGAGTGCCTTCAGCCTGGTTTATGAAGCTACACTACTAGGTAGAAAAGGGAAAACACCACCACAACAAACTGTTTCTCACCAACAAATTTCCATCCATGGAGCTGATATCAAACAGCCTTTGCAATGAAAGGATTTCTCAGAGCACAAACCCTTCAACTACTTATTGACAACCTCCCCTCTCCCTGACTTGCAGGTTGATCCAACCCATACAACCTCGCACGAGCCTACTGGGAAAGGCACCGATAAGCCATACTGACCATACGGATATGGATTTTCTCCCTTCCCCTCAAGGAAAACATTTGGTACTTCAGGGGACTATCAGCCTCAGAAATAAGGAGCCGAAGCCTTTAGCTTTGTAACACTCCTGAATGTCGAAATTTATTCCCCTGGATATCTCCATCCACACCGTCATAGCCATGCAGCCATAGTTAAGCAAGGCATGAACCCCTGCCATATCCAAGCCTGCATATCTACCTTCTCTGGGCCTGCCTGTGTGCAAAGAGTACTCTAACAATCCACTGTCTTGATTTTGCTGACATTTTACACATTTGAGTGCAAAGGCATTGAACAAGTACAAAATACTGCTTTTTATTCTCCAAATAAATACTACACAAACCCACTTCTACTGCCACTTAGAACAGGAAAACACCAACTCCATGGCCCCTTTCAGCAACGACTCGCCACCAGCTACTGACCACGTATGATGCGAGAACCTGCTACCCTGATCATGCTATTGCTTTCACCTAGTCACCAGCCACAAGCAACAGCAACGACTTGCTGACCTTGCAAGTTAGACATACCACAGAACTAAGATTCAGAAAATACTCACTTCTACTGAGGCGACAGTGATGACTGACCTGTGGTGATCATTAATTGAGGCAAAATGAGGTCAATATATACCCCGAGTTCAATATACTCACCTAGAGATACAATTAATCTTGGTTCAGGCAGGATCAGAAAATACCCCTCTGAGCTCTTTATTGACAGATGTATGTTGCAAAAGATTTCTCTTTACAGTATCAGTTGTTTAAATTCTCTGAATTTCTTGAAATAGGCATAAAGTACACTATCGTTCACAGCTCTGTTTCTATTTTTCCCCCAAGTTTTTTCCCCCAAGTTTGTATATGTCATTACACCAGCCAGAACAACTGTACTGCGAGTCTGGTCCCTGTGAATCAACATTTCATTTATTTACTAATACATGCTACTTATGATACCAACGTCATCAACTGTTTCTATCTCAGTTACGGGCATCTATAAATATTTATGCTTAGAGATAGTCATCTTTTATACTTTCAATCATCAAACCAAAATATTTTACAAATTGCTTTTTTGTTAACCTCGGTAGAAAGCAACCAAAGCTCAAAGTTAAATCAGTTATCTTGGGTCACAGAATGGGTCAATGAGAAAGCCAATGTACTTCCCTACCCCAAGCCCTCCCTTCCCCTTGCCACAAGACCATGCAGCAATCAAATGATGAAATATAAAAGGCGAATAACTAGATGAGCAAGCCAGGATAGGTAACAAAGATTAAACTGAGCCTCTGCCAACTTCTTCTGCCTATTCCCCTCTGCCAGGAACGCTACAAAATATTAAAAAACTGCGACGTTGACCACTCATACTAACAAAGCTGGGTGAGCTAGTGTACAGCAATACTGGAAACTCTCAGGGAAGCTTGCTCTTTACAACTTGCAATACAATGTTTGTTCTCAAAAAACGCAAGCCTGCTGTAGTCTTTAGCTACTGTAATGTCATGGTTATTTAAGAACAACCACCTCATCAGGCTTTGATGTTGCTACTCCAGAAAGATCACGAAATACCTCCACAGACAGAAATGTGCCTTTCAGGAAGACGAATTCAAATAAAGAGAGTGGAAATAAAAGATGTAATAACACCTGTTCTGTTAGTATTTGCTTAAAAAAAAAAAATCCCTAAATGATCATTAGTTAGAAAACTTTGGATTTATTTCTTTAAACAATGAGCATCACATGGCAGCAGTTTGAGAGGTACCATCCAAGGTGAGTAGGAAACGTGTGATGGAGCTGCTCTTGTGGAGACATGACCGAGGGAGTCCTACACAAAGTGCAGAACATCCCCATCACAACAGCCCTCCTACCAAACCAGATGTCTCCGGCATAGTGTTGCAGCCTGCAGAAGTTTCAACTAAGGGCCACATCGGTGTCTTGTTTTGGAACTGGACACAGTCCTCAGACAACAGAAACTGCTGAAGCTCTGAAACAGCTAAACAGTGCTAGCCTGCCTAATTCATAGCACATCCTTGGAGGTCCACCAAGACTTGCTCGCAGACTGTCAAAAAAGGCCAAGGACAGTCTGGGCATTCTCCTAAGTAATCTGTGCTCTCAATGCAAAAGAAACCCTTAGCAACCAAAAAAAAATGCCAGTGTCCTAACTGTATCCAAGTGTGTGAAATTTAATTTCCCTGAGGGCTGAGAGTGAAGATTGGGTAAGACAACTGGGACACAAATGGATTGGTTCATATGAAAACCTGAAACAGCCCTGGGCAGAAATTTGGAAGTATTGTGAAATACCACGTAAGAAGAATCCATCTTCATATGCAGGGACTAACTCAAGATGGGAGATGTAACAACGCAAACAGACACCCCACAAGGTTCTACAAAGAAATATATACAAGGTTTTTAATGAAATCTTCCCATTCTATCATGGGAATACAGTATGTGGCAATCCAGTACCATGGTGTTATGCAAATAATTGCATCAGATGACTTGGACAGAACTAATTAAAAGTCCAGGTGCTTTGAACCTATGAGATAGACAGCACTGCTGATATTGCTGATATCAAAGATATTAGAAAACTTATGCTTATATGATCAAAGTTAAAGATCTTCCCATTTAGTTCTGATAGTCAGTTGAGGTTGTCTTGGCCTGGTGCACAGTAACTTTTGGTAGATACCATACAGACAGCATTAAGGGTCAGAGATGTAGGAATGCCTACTCCAAGCAAGGGTTCGATGCTAGTGCAAGATGGTAATGTACTGAAAGAAGGAGAGTAGGCTGCTCAGATTCAAATATCACAACTAACACGCCTGTGCCTCCTCTACTTATAGCCATCAATCCTAAAATCGCAACCCATTTTCCACAGACTCTCTGGTGACCATAGAGAACATGCACAGCATCCACATGCCTCAGTTCTCAGGGGAGAAAGGATCCTTAAGCAGACCCTTATCTTGCACCCATCTGCCAAGGAATAAAAAATCTGAGGCTTTTCTTGGGTGGTGAAAAGCAGACTTTTTTTTTAAAATATTCATTTGCAAAAACAAAATAATAAAAATATTTAGTGCCCTCAAATTTTTAACAGATAACTGTATGTTGCCAGGTATCATCCTGCAGGTCTGGTAACTTAAAGTAAACCAAAGGTTGTTGAGAAGAGGAGGGCATGATCTAGTTCAAACATTCCAAACCCACAAAACTCCTTGCAGAACAGAAACAATTTGTTTGGTCGATTCACATGGACATATGAATAACTATTGGTCGACAACTGAGAAACAGGAGCAACAATTTGTGTATGGGTGAATGCATCAAGGTCTACAGTCTCAGTGGAGAGAGCTGCACAAAAGGACACCTGCCACCTCCTCGGACATTTAAAGAACATTACCATTTCTTTCAGCAGACTGACCTTACATTAAGTCTTCTTGGTAGATATACTGATTCAAATTGCCTTTTCTTGAGGCCCAAGTCTGGAAAATTGCATTATTCAGCTGCATGAGATCATATCTGAGGCATGGTCTCACTGGTGGCTTGGGGGAACCTGAAGCCTGTTGACGAGATCAAATAATCATATGTGATCTTCCTTGTGAAAACAGCAGGTTCTGCCTGGTCTGGAATATAACCGGGCTCCTCTGAATTGTATGCTGCTGGGTTCTTTTAATGATTTTTGGCTTGGTTTTATTAGCATTATTTCAGCTTCAGAACTTAAAATTCTAGGATTACTCAATTAAAATCATCTATTAGGTAAGCTGCTTGTCTGTTGGATTGCTTCACTGTGTCAGTCTTTGGCCAAAACACAGATAGGCTCCAATTCCTTGGGTTCTTCAATCACAACAGCATTTGAGAGAACCGCTCAATGGTCTTCCGATAGCAAAGGGCAGAGACTCAGCATCAGTAGCAAGATGCTTTTACAGTCTCACCTGGGTTTCTTTGGAGAAATAAATGGATACTTGTTAGTAGGCATTTTACATATCAAGTCACAAACCAGTTCGGGGGATCTAACAAAAGAATTATGGAAAATGATCCCTGCGAGCTACAAGTCTTTACCTGCTACCATTTAAGGAACACTTTTTTAAAGTACTCTTTCCAATTCCTACTCTGCTGTCCAAGAAGGAGAAAACAGAGAAGCACAAGATGAGATGCTACTGACCCAAAAAGGAGAAGGAAGAGTACACTTGCTCCAAAGCAGAGACTGCTCTACCAGGATAGGTCTCCTTCACGCCAGCAGGTCACAGTGACTCCAGAGCTGCTGGTTTGGCTATCACCCTTTCAGTCTCTCACAGAAAGATGACTCTGGTACCTGGCCCACAGATGAAAGGTTCATTTTAGGCTTCTGGCCCTTAGACTACATGCAATAGGAGTCAGAAGCGTAATGACTTTCATGTCTCAACCTGTTAGATGCTGGAGCCTGCAACCTATGCCTTGACTCATCCCTGGAGCAGTGCTCTTTCAGGCAAGATAATCAAGGCCTTATTTTTCACAGACAATACTTCATATGACAGTAAGCCTCAGGAGGCTTCCACTCACCAAAAGGCATCTATGAGACCCTACCTTAGTTTTGATCTCCTTCACACATGTGATATTGGTAGAAAAAAAAAAAAACACCAAAAAACCATACAAGCAATATTGACCAAAACCTTGAATTAACTAACACTAACAAAGTTAGACTGTAGGTAGAGACTGGCCGTGTCAGGCTCCAAGGAACAGTTTAGGTCCAAATATTACTGGATAATTCGTACCCAGCACTCCCTGGATATATATCTACACACACAGAGGCACACACACACATGCACCCCCCATTGGAAAACAAGGTAAAATCTCACAGGCAAAAAGCAAACTACTACACCACGACTGCCAGCTTACAGCTTCATGCCATTGTCTTGACATCCAAACGAGTTCAGTGATTGCTCTTTTGAAGCTGCTAATGTTAAAAAAAATACCTCAAGTTCTGGAAGTCGCTGGGAATTCCAGGTTCTAACAGCTACACTGGAAATATTCACTCATCAAGAAGTTCAAAAGACATTTACTGTCAGAACTGAAACACAAACACATGTCAGAACGACTTAAAACAGAATTACTGTAACTCAGAATTTGGGTTTACTTTAAATTATGTTTAAAGAGCTTTAAAATGTTTAATTTATTAAACTGACTTTGATACTACAAGCATAGCTTCCACTTTCAAGTGCTACAATGGCTCAACTGAACACAGAATTCTTAAAGCTTAAATTCCACTGTCACCATACACACTTACGAAAGACATTTTAGTGTTTCTTCACTTAAAGGGCTAGTGAATTTGATGTGGAGCATGCATTAATAGCAAACGCCTCTCATACTGCACACACAACAGTTTCGGACACCATCACTATTCCAACTACTGAAAAAACGCTAAGTAATCACAACTCCTAGTAGCTGAACACAAGCAGGTCCTAAAAAAAATTCCCCAAAACAACAGATTTGGTTTTTGAAGAACAGTTCAAGTTTTTCCAGACAGTGCTTCAATGTCTCCTGGCAGAGCTGCACTTTGGCATGCCTTCTACTACTTCCCCTCTGCCTGGCTTTCCTTGAGGAGGTTGTCATAAGAAAGGCCATGTGCCCAGCTCTTTCTCTTTCATATGCCTTTCTTTACTGTTCTCCTCCTCTAGCACTGTCAGCTCCTAGTGTCAGAAGCACTGCTCCAGTCCCACCTTTAAACTATGTAGGCAAGGCTGCAGAGGCAGTAGTACCAGTGAAATCCATATTTAGAACAAAATCACATCCCACGAAGTGTGCCTTGTACCCTTTGGAAAGGCAAGTCAGAGTTGCAGGATCGAGAAACTCGAAAACTTCCCCCTCACACACTGGAAAGACCACGAAGGTGACACCGCCTTCCCTCCAGAGCAGGATCGGGCAGCGAAAGGCAAGGTATAGGCTAATACTGTGGACACAGTCAACACTTGCTAAGTGATAACCAACTCTTAGAATTACGATATCACTACAGTGTTTGTTTGACATCACCACCACATAATATCCACACACACTGTCTTCAATGCACCTCTGTTTTCTTAAAGCTGCACTCATTTAATCTACTCTACATACAGCACTTGCTCATGCATGCAGAAGTCTTCTAACTGCTTAATATTGGCAAGCAACCAGAGTCACGAATGTTTCATTTAGAAGGTACGTGAGTAAAGAGTCTAATTACTTGAAAAGTCCTAAGATTCTATAAAAAGTATTCAGTTAATGCTGTCCTATATTTTGATATATACAATCTCTCCTTTAACTCAAGTGACATATCCAAGATTACTCATTGACACTACAGGAGAGCAGTTACTGCTCCTAAAGAAACAAAACAAATATCCCAACATCCCTACCTTTAGACTTAAATGCAGTATCTTTACGGTTTTTTGAATGTAATAAACCACAGAACGGGTGCCCTGGCATAAAATCAGAATTCTAGGAGGTAGGAAGTAAGTGCTCTTTACCATCAACTCCATTTTAGTACATGCACACAGGGACTTGCAGCAGTGCCATTTGTCTGAAACAGTGGAGCAGCGAACGAAAAATCAGTCACTAACCTCCTATGAACAAAGAGACCTAATTTAATTTTGAAACAAAAGAAACTAAATTTATCATTCTAAGACAGCCCCAGGACGTCCAAGCATGAAATGAAAGAAAAGGAGTTGCTAAAGACATGCAGAACAAGCTTTTTAAAGTTACCTGGAATCGGGATATTTTGTAAGCGTGGCCAAGCTGCTGGTATACATGTGCCCACCCACATCAATGTGAACTGGTGCGTTGGATTTTGTGAGCTGTGCTGGAGTGGGGATGCCTTGATTGTTCAATGGAGATGCAGGGGATCTAGTGATCAGTGGTCTTGACATATTGGGCCGACTGTCCTGTGAAGAGATAGACCCGGGTTAATGATCTCCTTAAAAACCTCACAGAAACCCACAGTCTCGAGTCAACAGCACTGTCTCATAGTCTCAGCTTATGACTATCTTATTAAAGCACAGACAAATATTTGGCAGTTTTTAAAGTCAATCCAGCTCTAAGAGTTTTAACTGACTATGTTTTAAGTAGGCAAAGTGGGGCAAAATGCAGTGATAAAACCCACAAAGCAGAAATCATGCTCAATAAAACAAGTTCTTCCTGAATACTGCTCGTGACAGACAACCCATACGAAAAGAAAGCTCATTCTTGTATTTAAGAGCTGATAAAGGCGCTGCCAGAAAGAGCTGCAGACAGATAGACCAAGAACAATTACTGTTTTCCTTAATTAAGACGGCCCCAGGTAAACTTGCTGCTCCTTCCCAAGCCCTCCGTCACTGCCGCAGAGTCAGAACAGAAATACAAACCCTCAACTCCTCCATCCTGCACACTCTTCTCTCGAACTCCCAATTCACATAGCACGGAAACAGAAGCAGAAACACCTGGACTAGTCAACTGCTCATGGACTGCAGACCACTCGACATCGACAGCCTTTGAGAAAGACATTTTCCATTTAAAAGTTACGCGTATGGCGACAGATGCCCCTGCGTGCCCCGCATAGGCTGCAGGTCCGAGCGACTTCCCGAGGCAGGCGAGCTCCGGGAGCGGAGCGGGAGCCGATGCTTTGCTGATGAAACCAACTTTTAGTCACAAAGGCAGCGATGTTAACGCCAGCAAAGAGCAGACACAGCCTGCGCGCGGCGGGTGGGGCAGGGCAGGGCAATTTGCTGGAGCCAGTAAGGCAGGCTGCATTCAAAGCTGGGGATTAAAATAGAAATGCATTCGAGAGCCGTTTGGAGACAACCCCGCTTGCGACTGAAGGGAATCTCCGTACGGGGCGGAATCTTATAGGGATGCCTTGAGAACTAAAAGCCCTTGCAAATTACTAAGTTTTACATTTAAAAGGTAAGCAAAGCAGCAAGAAGTCAGATACACTTCATCACAAAACTCTCTTTGTTCTTTCGACACGTCTTTTAGCTGCAAAAGGTAATGGATTCCTTGTAAACATCTCCGGAGAGCCGGGCAGCAAACCTCGCAGAAGGGGAGCACGGCCCTGAGAGAGTTACAGGACATTCAGACTAGCAAGCTCTGCCACCGCCAAAAACATCGTTTCTCCATTTTTCATGGCTGTTAAAAGATTCAAACCATAAAGGCAACACGAGCCAGGTAAATATCTAACTGAAATGATTTACAGGCCAGTGTTGCACAATAAATCCAAGCAATACGTAACAAAAGGCATCTATAAACCACAAGGTACTTAACTAATTTTCTTTCATACACAAAAGCAAGCTCAGGTCAAATCCTGATAAAAACGAAGGGGATGAAGAAAAACATCTAGTTTAGGTATTGGGGGGGAGGGTTGAGTTTTCTTCTGTTTCTTTATAAGCAGAAGTTAATATAAATCTGCAGAAATACCATGCTTAATCACTACAGTTTCCTGAGGAGGTGCCTGCAGCGCAATGAAGACAAGTCCAGACAAAATAAGGTACACACGCTATGCAAAACTAATGTCTGCTATAAATGCTATGTGGTACAACCACCACCCAAGATGCTACTGATCTGCAGTATGATATTTAGTAAAATAATGAAGAAAAAAATTAAAAACAACAACTGGAAATGTGAAAGTAAGGTGGCAAGGAGTGATACAAACCAGGGGAAAAAAAATCAGGCACGCTTTGGATGATCAAAAGGATGAAAGCAGCTGGTGTGAGGAAGGGAACACATTTCAGCGCTTAAAAGCGGAAAAACTGTTTGGGAAAAAAAATAAAATCATCAATGGAGGCTGAGACTAAAACAAAAAACAAATTCCGTAACTTCTATGAGACAGACACCACCACCTCCCTTAGCAGGATCCTCTCTGGCAGAAAAACACAGCCCTGTTGCAATTTAGCACACTGCAGCACCAGCGAGCCTGTAATAGTTTTTCAATTGGACACATTCTCCTGTGTGCCCTGCCTGGGGCTGCTCGGGAGAAAACGAACAGATTTGCAGGGTTAATATTGTAGTTAGGCTGGGACCTCATTCAGCATAGCTGTGATAGCGCTGGCTGCATGGAGCGGTAGAAGAATGTGTAGTATCAACATCACTGCCAGGATGGGAGATCAGGTTGACCGACTATGGGCATTTTACAAGAAAAAAAAAGAAACCAAACCCAAACTCGTAGACAAGGGAACCAGTTTCCAGAAATGAAACATAACCAAGTGGCCACTTACAGTTTACCAGCTAAAACTCCCAAGAAATAAAAATACTTCCAACCTGGTATTCTGTGGTTTACAATAAAACCTTATGCTTTCTTATTACACCTTCCTAATCTTTAACATTCCCCCTTCAAGTCACCTGCATTTATTGTGCCTCAGGAAACAACGCCCATCTGCTCAATGTTTAGATATTAAATACAGTAATGCTAGCCTTGCCCCAGCCTTAGCTCACAAAGCACATTTCCCCGGATAAAACCAGTCCACTAGCGTTTTGAAGACCACTTTGAAATTAGGCAATGGTATTTCTACTGCAGTTGCCCCAGAGATACTAAAGCAGAAATGGGATTCAGAGAACTGGGTGCTTAAAAAACAGTTTCTTTTATGTGGCACAACCCACTTGTACAGCCACAGCAGAGGAGCTCGCCATCCAACGGGTATGGCATTAAGACCACTGACATTTGCCTAACAGATCAAAGTTAAATCACTGTATTGGTTCAGCTACAGAAAGTATGACACAGGGGCAAACAGTCTCTCTGAAGAAATACATGGCTTGCGTTGGATTATTGCAAACATGTAAGTGACCAAGCGTAGGTAGAAAGCGGTTAGAACAAGGCCCTGCTGGTAAATTCAGCTTCCACTAAGCGATTACAAATACAATTCCTTAGAAACAATTACAGAAGGAGAGAAGGGAGTTGTAGAAACTAAACTGAATGGGATCCAGCAAGCTAACGAGAAGAGCTGATGACAAAAAGGAGCAAAAAGCTCTTCAGAAGCCTTCCTTGGTTTGCTTGGTGTCAGGCAGGCAAGACCCGCACCCATGAAGGGTTTATAGCTCAGCCACAGCTGTTCCCACACAGGACATCAGGGGCTGTCATCTGCCTCAAGAACCGCACCAACTTTATTCACAAAGCACAGCTAGAGCCTGCGCGGGCTGGATGGGCAGCGACCTTCCTCACCTGTCAACACTCCGTTTCTCACTTGGTACCTTTTCTTCTCAAACATTTCAGTATTTACTCTACAGAAAAACAAATATGAACAGGAAAGCCAACGCTTTACAATGCTTCCCGTGGACCAAAATACTTGAAATACCCTGTAAAACATTTCATATTAGTACTCAAAAAAATTTTTTTCCCAACAACTTTTCAAAATAACGAGTTCTGATTTCAAATCAGAACAAATTTATTACTGAAACGACATACTCAAAAGTGCTAAAATCTATATGCTAGGCAGGTTAAAGACATTTAGGTCTTGTAAAACATCTGTTTTGGTTCAGCACACAAAAAACACTGCTCTATTAGAGCCGTCCGGGACTCCAGCTCCTCCACTTTCTTGCGAAGGAGTCTTTCAACCACAAGCAGTTGGTAGGCCCAGGTCTTTTGAGTACATCTGAACCTGCTTCTCATCTTCTGCCGTAGGCAAGCCTTCCAGGAAGATCAACAGAAGCAAAAGCAGCCCTGCCTGAAATCCTCCTCCCTGGGATTTACAGAACTCCTTCAGATCTAGAAGTCTTTCTAACAAAGGGGATTGAGGATCATGGAGGAGAGCTTTCAGATCTCTTGTCCTCCCTGCCTTTTTCTTCCATACCACCTTCTTGCTAACTCCATTCCAGAATATAGTTAAAGAATAAGCTTTTACGTCTAGGTTGAAAAAACACAGTAGCTCTAGGGCTGAGATGTGCACCCACGCAACTGGTCTACCAAAGAACAACATAGGAACTACGTCAATCTTCTGGTAGCAGGTGGAAGAAATAAGAGGTATCTGAAGAACATGAGTTATTACAACATACTGCTAAGCGTACAAAAATCCAAGAGAGAGAAGGCTTCCTCTTCCCTTCAAAATCACAGAATCACAGAATGGTCGGGGTTGGAAGGGACCTCTGTGGGTCATCTAGTCCAATCCACCTGCCGAAGCAGGGTCACCTACAGCAGGCTGCAGAGGACCTTGTCCAGGTGGGTCTTGAATATCTCCAGAGAAGGAGAATCCACAACCTCTCTGGGCAGCCTGTTCCAGTGCTTCGTCACCCTCAGAGTGAAGAAGTTCTTCCTCATATACATATTCTTCCTCAAAATACTTGCTCACGTTAGACTGCTATGATTAGCAGTGGTTTCAGAAGTGTTATTTACTTTCTGTGGTCTTGAGTAAAGTCATTCCAGTTCCCTTAAGCCAGAAACCCCGACAAAAACCATACCACTACAAGACAACCCGAGCTCGCTCACAGGAGGATCGACATTCAAGTACAAAACCTCTACTTGACTCACAGGACTGTGCGGATCATTCTGGGTTGCAGGTCAAGGCATTGCTGGCTTGGGTTATTATAGCCAACATATTTGCTGCAAGCCAGCCCAGCTCAAGCAGCAGGTACAGGTGGTACTCCGTATACTGTGGCTCTAGCCTTTGTATCACATTCTAAAATTATTGGATGCTCCCTGTCACAGCCCAAACAGTTATCACTGCTCAGAAACTCAAAGTCACGTATTTCGAACTCTCTTGGATTTTTTGGGGAGGAAATCAGGACAAGCTTGTCTCATCTAGTCTGGACATTAGAAATTATAATATTGCAGTAGTTTATTCTAAAGCATCAAATCTGTCTGTATTCGTTATCTTCTTTTCACAACAGAAAGCCATGAGAGAGATGTTTTTCCTCACAAAAGCTTGGTACCCAGGAACAGCTGGCAACCGCAGTCAGTGCACCGACATCAGCCCCCTCCAGCCAAAAAGTCTCTTCTGAACACACACATCCCACTGTATGGGGAAAGAATCCAAACAGCAAACAAACTTCAGAAGCTGGAGACAAATCCCTTTTCCTTCAGTACATAGTAGAAATCATTCAAGTGTCATGGACAGTTATGTGCCCAACTCGTGCTTATGCTGAGGGGTGCGTGTGGGATATGGGAAAACCCAGTTCAAGTCCCTCATCCAAACCAGGAACATTAGGACTATTCTCAGCTCCTGCACAAATGTCCCCATTTTGAGGATGAACTTTTTCAAAACAAACATTTCATTAAAGCTTAAAAAAAATTAATCATGATCATGTCTCACCACAATGCTTAAACAAGTACCCCCCACACACTTTTTTTCAATTCAGCAAAAACAGTTGCCACAACAAAGAGGCTGGAGAAAGCATTTATTCAACATAAACAATATCAGTACAGTACAAACAGCACTTCTGGAAGCTGTAGCAAGCCAGCAGAGATACAGAGCTACATGTCCAGCAAGCCCAGGTGCTTGTCCTGATGGAAGGGGAAAATCCCACCATGGGCTGATGATGTCCTCACACCAAATTCTCTGGCTATGGCTGCGGTACTCTGCATCCACAGATGACACCGGGTTGTGCTGGCCCCTAGACAGAGCCCTGCAAGGTGGTCAAAGACGACCACGTGCACAACACGGAGTATGCAAGCTGCATTTTGGTCTCCAAAGGTGCACGTGCCATTGCGGTGCCTTCTCTTCACGGTCGCTCTGAAGAGCCCAGAAGCCCAAAAAGGTTGCCCAGATCTTCAGCAGAAAGTCTTTACATGTGAGCACATCTATGCCCTTTCTTCTGCTTTTTCACCCTTACACCAATGACCGGTAGCTCTCTGAGGACTTGGCTGGGTGGTACTGGTGCTACTGGGTCTGCAAAACAAAGAAATAGCGCATCATTTTCCCCAACGAAAATACAGCAATTGCACTGTCATGTTTTGCCTTTTATCCATATAATCCACCTGTTCTTTCCCTCGAAGCTGCGAGCTTTAGGATTGCTGATGGAACACTATGAATTGTGCTTACAAAGCAAAACTCCGAAACAATTGTGTTTGAGTCCTACGTGAGAAACAGGCCCAAAACACTATCAGCTGCAATTCAGTGCCACAGTAAGCCAAAATACCAAGTCCCCGGAGACTCAGCGGTAGTACTAGAATTATTACTTTAGACCTCTAGAGGAAAAGCCTCATTTTAAATCCCGAATACCTGTCAACATGTGACATGAGGTCCAATTATCCTATGCAATACAGTCAAATAGAACGGACAACTTGAGAAGTAGGAAGGTTTTCTTCAGATGCTGAGACACCCAAGCGCAGCAGAAGACCTACTCCTATACCAAGCAGCTGCTCAATCCTCCCACCACAAGTGCCGTGCTTGCAGCACTCAGTATTATTTGTGAAAATACATGCAGCAACGCATTTTAGAACGCCACAAGGCTGCCTCAGAGATAGGACTGAGATACCCAGAGGGGTCCATCATAGCCAGGGTGTAAAGTATAGGCCATCACAAAACAAAACCTTGGCTGAAACCCGTTCCTGGAGGTACCAGGAACCATGTTATGCTGTCTTCTGTATTCTGCAATAGCCAAATACCGATCAAGCCCACAAGGTGATAATGGACCTCTTGTCACACCAGAGTGGCTATAGCAGTGGTGACTGGAGCACTCACCTGACAGGACAATTTTAACTGCTACATCTTCCTTGTCCCAGAGGCGCTGGCCCCGGGGCGATGCGCCGATCCAGCCCCTCGAGATGGGGGTCCCTTGCTCTACATCCTGCATGCTGGCTGCTCACAGCTTCCTCCTCCTCCTGGAGATGCTGGCGCTGCTGAGCACACACACCCATTCAGTGCTGCAAATGCTGGAGAGATTGCGGTTGAATTTCCACGGTAAAACAAGCCTTGCTGGGATTTCAGAGCTGACCAGGACCTAGAATAAATTCCACAGGTGCAGAGAACCAAATGCAAGGCAAGGGGCTAGGGAAGCAAGATATTTGTGCTGGATGGAGAGAGCTGCCTACCTGGAGATGCAGGACAGTTAAAAATGCCCTTGGACAAGAGCTTCAAGGTGTTTTGAGAATCCCAGCACCCAGCAGCTGAGTCTGCAGCACAAAACTCACTTCAGCAGAACAGCTCTAACCACACCTTTGTCAGAAACTGGCCACTGGGACCTTAAGAAAAAATCTCTAATTAACTGAAGAAAAAAGATTTAGGGAGAAGGGCAGGAGTCAAATGAGGACCAGTAGGGCAGTCAAGGCGAGTCCAAAACCTGGAGAAGGCCAAGTTTACAGAGACAGGACGTATCTTATCAAGTGCTTATAAACTTCTCTGAAGATACCCCTAAGCCTTGAAACTGCAGACAAAAATTTAACACCTCCCTCGAGATACTCTATAAATTTGTACTCTTTATGGAAGATTAACTCGGCCCCTTGCTTGTTTGGGTAAGCAGTGCTGAGGCCAGCCCAAATGTTTTCATTTATTACATTCAGGCCCTGCAAGCAAAGCTCTGTTCTTCTGCCCTGCCTACCCATTTCTTGCTGTGCACACCCTCTATGCTTTGGTCAAGCAAGTGGTAAATGTGGCTGACACAGGACTTGACTTCAGCCCATGATGCAGTCAGGATCCTTGGCACACATCCAATCCATTGCACTGTTAAAAAAAATTCCACGTATAACTTGCGGGTCCAGCCTAGATTCACTGCCCCCAAACACATACACACTTCCACTAGTCACTTTGGCTTTCATCATGGAAGTAGACAACTTCTATGCTCTTCAGACGCGCTGATTCGATTCTCGCTCAGTAAAAGCGGCCATTTAATTTACAAGCAAAACCGGATTTGAAAGCTGCTCTGAATTACTGCAGAGCACACCACTGTGCACCTGACACTGTATAATCACAGGGTGTTTACCCCAGGATGCAGCAGGCAAAAACATCCCCTAACCATGCCGGAGGACCCAGCGTTTAGATGCAGGAGGACATCAGACCAAAGGTCAATAGACCTGCTGTGCTGCTTCGAACGGCGTCCTATGATAGAGGTGGAGTGGATACCTGGCATTTCAGGCCACTTGCTCCACCAGGAGTTTGTCTGTTCTGCACCGGCTTCTACTGAAACCAGCAATAAAATTGATTTAGGAGTGACCAAAAGGAAACATCACTCCCCAGCCTGAGCCTTCTCTAACTAGACATGCCTTGCTCAAAATATTTCACAAGATATATAACGAAGCACCTCAGTGACCTTCACTCAGCCTTCTTTATTCTCACAGGCAAAAGGGGGGTCTTGCCAGATACTGCAGAAACTATTACAAGCCATTAAGTGCCAAGAGATCCCTCGGTCTCCGCGGAGAAAGACTGCAGTCATTGCAGACGCTTTTTCAACACAACACAAAAAAAGGAAATGCTATTAAAAAGATGAGCAGTCCCTGGGAAAGAGGCTGCCAGGCCTGAAAAGCCTTTAGCAGCCGGGCAGCCCTGCCCACAACACTACAGCTGATACAAAAGTCTTTGCTTCTGCTGCCCCGAGGACAGTTTCATTTACTTTCCTTTAAACCTGGAAAATAGGTCGCTTTTCTTCTCTTACTCTATCAAACCTCAGGTAGCAGAGACAATGTGAATTTACTTGTACTTCACAGGAAAACAAGCACACAAAGGGAGTTTCACCTTCTGGCAAAGGACAGAGAGAACAGACCAGTTCTCCTCCGTTCAAGGCTTCATTCATTCCAGCAAGCAGCATCGATCCAAACACCTTGGACCACTCCATCCCTGCTGTAAGAGGTGTGGCATGCCTGCACCTTTGCAGATAACATACCTAGGCACACCAGGGCTCCATCCAGAGTCTATACCTCCTCCCTGAAAGAGGCAGCTGCCTGGGCAGCTCTCCCCAGACCCTGGGAACAGCCCAGCACAGAGCAGCCAACAGCTCCTGCTGCCTCCACGAGGATCTCCCAGCTCACCTCCTGCACCAGTGAAGACAGGTGTGCAACAGCCACCTCCATCTCATGCACATATGCAGGGTTCGGACCAGGAACACTCATGGGAAGCGATAGGGGAGCTCTGAACACAGGAATCCATCTTCCAGCTGTTCCCACGTGGACGTCTCATAGGTTGAGATAAATTAATAACGTGATTTTTAGTCAGACTACTCATGCAAGTGTCGTTGCCCTTTATCCACTTCTAGCAGGCACGCTGCGCATATTTTGTAAGAGTCTTTACATAAGAAAAGGACAAGAAAAAAAAAATACTCCCTCCTGGGTTTAGAAGGAAAGAACTTCTGTTTGCCAGAACCATGCTGGTACACTTGAATGCAAAGTTAAACAAGTCCTTGAAGATGGTGTCAAAATTTGAGTGGGAAAGAAACCAACTGGTTACATTCTTCTGGGACAGAGTTTGCAATTTGTCCGATAATCTTCTGGTGAGAAGCAACACCAAAAAACAAGCACTGCTAAAATCTGTCTGTTTTGTTTGCGAGTTAAGATTCTATCAGTAGTACATGAATAAAGATTAACATCTTGAATTGCAGTCATATCTGAAGAATTTAAAGACCCATAAAAATGCAGACTTCAGTGGGATAACTGGAAGATCACCATGAACTGTCAGAATTTGAGAAATAGTTTTTTTTCCTTTAAATTTGACTCTCAAACTGAACAAAAATAAGTCTGTACTGCTTTATTTGAAGTTAATTTACACTCCAGTTTGAATAGCACCTGCCTTTGGGTATGTTCCAGAAGAACGTCTACCTTTCCACAAAGGGAGGCTAACACCCATTGTAAAACTTCCAGAGGCACATTAGATGTCTGTTCCCCCTGCAGCGATTTCACCCTTAGAAGTACAAGGAACGCTGCCAGTTACAGCCTGTGCTGAGGAAACATGAGTTATAATTTTACCCTGGGAAAATTGCTGAACTGGGAGCTTCTGGTGTGGCACAGGTCTTGCCTTCGCAATCCAATGGTTCTTTTGATTCAGAGAGGCTTTGAAAGGGTGGTGATGAAAAACATAGCCTCTCCCTTTGAATCAGCCAGCCACCTGCTTTCCTTTGCACTTTTAAAAATTGGTTTATTAATTTGCCTAGGAGCAGAAAGAGATAATACTGACCCATCTAGAGAAGATGCGTTTTGGGACATATCAACAGAACATGACATTGAACACACAAACAACAAAAAATCCACCTTCAAACTACATGAAGAATTTTATCTCTGGAATCACCTCACTGGACCTAAAAATGCAAGAAAGCCTCCATTAGCTCTTCCTGCCATATGAAGAGGAAAAAGGAAAGGGACAAATTATAAGGATCCAATAAAACCGTGTCTTTGAAATGCTATAACACACAAGAGCTCTAAGTACTCTCCAGATGTTTCTTGCAGCAACCAATAATAAAATATTCTCAGACTGAATCGTAATTTTGAAGACATTGCGTCCACTTAGTAATTACGAGACTAGACAATAAAGCAGACAGATAGCTTCATCTATAACCTAAGTGCAGAAGAAAAGCATAAAAGGACTTTAAAGCCATACATTCATAATTATCTAATTTCCAATGAAGATGTAAACAGAACTGCAATTTCAATGTTTACAATTCAGGCTGGTAAAGAATTAGAAATACAGTGTGAGATTGTAATCTCAAACTATACATCTCTCACTCCAGTTATCAATGTCATGCAACATTATGGGCAAAAAGGACCAGCTTTTAGGAGCCCTGCGTCATCGTTGGGTTTTCCTCCTCTCTGCCATCCACCTCCCCTCCCAGCAAATCTCCGAAGCTGAACTTAGCAAAGCAACAACACTCTCAGAAACTATGCTCTACTGAAACCTCACCAGAGGGACAGACTGCCAAGTGGGAGGACAGCACGAGGAAAGGGTCAAAGCTGAACTTACTGAAAAGACAGGCTTTTTGGAAGTCCTTGGTAAGATGGACTGCAAGAGGGAGCGTTTACTCGGCTCCACCACGATCCCATGCATGTCCAGGGCTGGCTGGGACTTTTTCCTCTTCTCTTGTAACTCCCATTAAAATTATCAGCCTACAGATTTCATAACAAGCAGGAGAATAAAAAAGCCCAAACACTATCATGAGAGAAATCGTATTATCATTAGCTGTTTCAAAACGCATGTGGGTTACTTAACATCTCGGGACAGGCGCTATAATGCCACACGGGTGCTCCCAGCGTGGGGACAGGAAACAGCCTCCTACTAAACATACGTGTACATGGCTGCACGCAGTGACAGGGGCCTCCCCAGAGCTCCCAAGATGGGCTGCGCACGCAGCCTGAACTGAAAACCATCAGTGCCTTAGGTGCTGCCTTACCCCTGCCCAATACTGAAATCTGTCCATTTTTGGATTTTAAATCCCTCAGAGGAGTAGGTATGCTTTCTGGTGGCTGGTAGGACGGTGCTGAAATCCTGACTTCAGCTGAATACAGTCATGATTAAATTCAAAAGGCTCCTGCAACGCAGTAGCGCATGAAGGATTTTAGTTTGGCTTACCCCTTTTTCTGGTGTTTGAGATTTTCTTAGATGCTGAGAAAACATTTCGGGACAAAGGGAGAAAAGGAACGGTAGGCATCTCACTACGGGGGTCACACAGCAATTTCTTTTTGTTAGTGTGAAGGGCAGGATTTGAGGAGACGAGAACACAGGAGTCTGCTCTGGAAGGCAAGAAGAGTGCTTGGCAAGATGACAGCCATATGGCATACGAACAAAGCATATTTTAGATTTGGTTCATTTGATTCCATTATGTGTAAAAGATACTTTAGGATCGAAGGCTAAGAAATACAATTTTGATTATTACTGTTTTCAGACCTGTAGGGATTTCTCCAAGTAGTCATTGTAGCTAGTATGATAAAAACTCCATTTGGCAGCTAATTTTAGCCCACAAGGGTAGATTAACCCCAAATCTATATAACCGTGTGCTATATGCTAACAGACGCCATCATTGCCACCGTCAACCTTATGAAGCAGCAATCCACTATCTAGCTGTAGACAGAATGACCTCTGCTAACCAGCTTAGTGAACTCTTCATTTTATATTAGAAGGCTTTTACTTGACCCAACACCGCAACAGACCATGCACATACCCTTAGAATGCTGGATGAAATCTTATACAATATAAATATCTTTGGATGGCATGCCCTGCTTCTAAGTCTGCATTTGTACTTCTCTGGTCATTACTTACATGCAAAGCATCAGTGCTTGGCCAATAAAAGGATCCAAAAATGCTTAAAGAAGCAGCCTGTCAATCAACAAGAAATGCCTATCTCACTTTCTCTAGCTATTGGCTTTTACTGCCTCCAACGTACAACACACATTTCAATAAAATTGAAAAGCAAGAAATAAAGACACATTAACAAACTGATAGTATGCATAGCAGTGTTCTGACAGAGAAGCCAACAACAGAGAAGAATCGTATCATTAGATGATTATGAGGGACAGCTCGAAATTAAAAAGGCAACTGGCAGCTTCACCAAGAAAATGAAAGCTAAACAAAATACATAGTTATTTTATGCTTAAAACATACAGAAGTTAAGTGAGACAACCCAGGACACACACTGTCACCTGCCACAGCTGGACCGACTACCATGGGGGAAGCACGCAGGTATGAAATTTCTCTTTTGGTTCTGTATCGGGGCTCTTGGAGAAGCTGGCCCTTGCCAAGGGGCTTGGCTTGGCTAACTTAACTACTGATGAGGCAGAAAGCTTTATGTGAAATCATCCTCATACAAAATAATACTTGGAAATCTTTTGTTGGGATAGGGAGGAAGATTTCACCTAACTATAGCTAAAGAAAACAAACCCACCGAATATCTTGAGTGGTAATAACCCCCACAACCATGCTGACAAGGCAAAACAGATCCAAACTGACAACTCTGAACTACGCCCGGCTTCTGCAATAGAGAAAAAACAACTTTAAAGAAGGATCAAAACTACAACATCTGGAAGTATCTAAAACAAAAAAATCTCTTTAAAAGAACAGTTTGAGTGTCAGGTAGAGAAGACCACCAACCACAGTGAAATAATTTTAAAAATTGCATGCAAAAAACCCAGTACATTCCAATAAAGACCTGAAAAGGGGAAGAAACCATCACAAGAGGAGGAGGTGGCAGGTAAAACAGCAGATAAAGGGACAGTTGCACACGGCAACACATCCTGTGTCTTTCAAAGACCAATTCCAGATAAAGTCTGGGAGATAATGTCTGCAAAGGATTTTATCTGGAACCAGGTAAGTTTGAGGGAAACATCAGAAGACTGCAGCTTGTGCCTTAATTGATGCTTGTCTCCTGTGCAGAGCAGCAGTGCAGCAAACCATCAGCTGCCTCGCCGGCATGGAAGGGAGGAAAGCAGAGAGGCTGAAGCACCACTGTTGCTGCAAGAGGCAAGGAAAGGAAGGCAACAGAAACAAAGCGCGTGTTGGGAGTGGGAGACTGAAGCATCCCCTGTCAGAACAACAAAGCCCTGCAAGAAAAAGAAAAGGGCAGGCAGAAGGAGGAGGCGGCATTTAACTGGTAAGAGTGTGGAGAAGGGTGGTGAAATAAAACCAATAAAAACATTTGACAGGCTTTGGTCTCCCCTCTGGAACAAATACTCAAAAAGCTTGCCTTCAAGAACAGATGAACTGTAATGTCAGAAATAACACAGCATTTGAAACAAACAGGAAAGGTTTCAGGGGTCTTGTGGTGATCATCTAGTAGAGCATAGCAGAAATTAACTTCAGCAACAATTCCTAAATTATGGATTTGTCTCATAGCAGCCATCTTCTGTCCCATTACAGACACACTCGACTGAGGGCTTGATTTCTGCTGACCACCACCCTGGAGTTGAAGAACTGGAGGGGATTAGTGTGGGGAGAGGTTTTTCTGGGGGGAATTTTCTGGTGAGATTGTTTTGCTTTTCAGCAGAAACACTAAATCTCATGATTTCTACCCACACTGCGTTGCACAGCAAACAGAGCTTCAATCCAGAAAACAGCAATGGGTTGAGGGTAATGTGTGCGCCTTCTTCCACATATTTGACAAGCGGTGTGGAATGAGGTGTGGCGCGTGGAATTCGTAACTCCAGCCCTGGCCAGGAACGGTGGGTGGATGCCAACCACACCATAAACGTCCCATCATCTAAACTTCGAGCAAGGTCCTGAAGATCCCAACATTTTCTCATACTGAGGTGTGCCACAGATACAGAAAGGAGTAACATTGTAGTCATGGGGTTTGACAGCCACAGAAGTCTTACCTGCCACACGCTTACTTTAACAAAATCTCTCAACCTATCTCACAGTGACGAAGTGCTCAGCACCGAGTAGCTTCACCAAGAATAACACACTCCTGCCAACCGCAACTTCACTTGACCACAAGCGAGTCTGGAAGTTTCTAGGAGGCTGAAACTACGGAAACTGGTGGAAGGCATCTAGCAATAAGGATGAAGGTTCACCTAGTGGGGGCAAAATGAAGCAAACCAGGAGATGCATTCCTGTGACTACAAAACCCAGAAAAAATTTTAACACGTGGATGAGCTTTAGCAGTAGCATTTACCTTAGAAATGGTTTTAAAAACAAAAAGGGAACTGAAGACGACCACAAACTCCAATACTCACGTGCAAATTGGAATCGATGGTAACAATTGATTTTTATAAAGGGTCTAATGATACAGTGCAAACTAATTCCTCCCATCTGAAGCCTGGCACCGTTTGGTATCTTTAATTCAGAAAAACCCTGAATGCCTTTTTTCTTCCTCTTCTACTTCTGGCTCTTTTGCCATGCTGATGCTTGCTTGCATTACGTCTATTTTGAGCTAAATTAAATAGGAGAAGCAGAGTTTTGATTCAGTAGTAGCAATAAATGGGGTTAGCCTGGCATTGATCTGTGTAAAGGGGCCAAAGCTAGGACTGCCAGAAGCAAAACGTGGTCAGTGAACTCTACAGCACCAAGAGTGACCCCGCAGCTGAATTCCTAGCCCTGATTACAACAGAAAGAGACTTGCTTTCCTGAACAAAGAGTATTTCAGGCAGCAGATTAGCCAGAGAAAGTCTACTTGCAATGGCAGACTGAGGAAATGAACCAAAAATAAGAACCACAGCACACTTCAGATGATTTTAGAAAGCTTCTGAACAGTGCAAACCAAATGCCTTTCCTGCTCTACGTTTCTTATAGCCAACATTAGGTCCAAATGCTGAAAAAACAGCATTTTTCTTTTGCATCTCAATTAAATAGCTTCAGTATCAAGTGTGCAGTAGTAAAGATGAGCCAAAACCACAATAAGGACAGCACACCAGAAAGTTACCTTGCAGACTAAGAACATTTGTTTTACAGCCCTACAGAAAGGGAAATCATGTTTACTATAAGAGGAAAGGCCCCTTTTATAAATCATGCATAAAATTCAGCCAGCAAATTTATAAGGAGAATTTCACAATCCTTCGGAAACATGGATCAAATTCGCTTGCTCTCCGGGTGTTTGTGCTGTTGTGCAATGCAAAACAGGGAGAGCAGAGCAGTAAATCTAGCCTCATGACTATCGAGTTTAATCGCAGTGTATCTACGACGGAGAACAAAGTGCCTCTTATTCCCGCCGCACTGTGATCCCACCGGATCGCGGGCCGAGCAGGGTCGGTTCAGGCCAGCATTTGGAATTGGCCGCTCCGAGGCTGGAGCGAGCCCGCACCTCACTCACGGCAAGGCCTCTTCACACAGTGGGAGCACCTAAGGTGTTGGGTGCTTGCAGACGTCCCTGTCGGCACCTACAACCGCTGCTCCCGTGGGTCCGCTGGCTATTCACAAGTCCTGTGCACAGTAAGCAGCTGCCGAGAAGCGCAGCCCTGCCAAGCGATCCGAGGCTGCTGAGCAGCAATGCTTCCTATCCTTGTTTTTTAATTCGGGATGTTTGGGCAGCACCAGCCTGTCAGTCCACAGCTCACCCTTGCTGGAAGCCCTGAGATGGGCCGGTCACCCCGCAGCATGGCCCCGCTCCTCGTGCTGGCTTCACCACGAGCAGTGGGGATCTCAGCCCTCCGGAGCCGAGAGAGGAAAACAGAATCAATCACTTGTCATCACTACTTTGACTTTCAACCTATTTCTTTTCCGTATTTTACAGTATATGCTCATTAATACGAGCGTTTCCTTAAAAACAAGGATCACAAAATATCAAGCCACATCAAATCCTGATGGAGCCATTAAAATGCTTCAGCCTGTTCTTCCCCCTCAAAGTCCCGTAATGGGTTTTTGCCTGCCGCTTTACCAAGTAGCAAGGGCCGAGGTGGTGACCCACAGAGGAAAGGGAGGGTGACTGAAAGAGTCTGTTGGTGCACTGACAGCCTGCAAAAAATTGTCAGAAATTTTCAAGACAGCACCCTGGTTTTTTTAATGCCACTCATTTGGCTTGCCACTCTTATTATGGGTTGATTGCACCCTTCACTGAAGTTTTGTGGTGGCTGCAATGTCAGAGCATGGGACATGCGGTTGTCACAACTGGGAACTTGCCGACTGATTTATGGGAACTTACAAACCCACAAAACCAAAAGATGTTTGTAATTCACTTACATTCTGAATGTTCCTTTCACCTCTCACTGAATAATTCTCAGGCAAGTGAAAGTTTATTTGCAGCTCAAAATTTGGTTTCCCTTCTGTAGAAGGGAGCCTAGGCATCATGTACTTCTGCTACGGAAATCACCCCACAACACCCCCCCTGAACAGTTCGAGGTCAATACACCTACATCGGTAACAGCATCCTGAAATTAAGTTGTCATTTTAACTGTTTAGCGGGCATTGAAACATCTCAAATGGATCAGTTCATTATTTAACAGCGGCAATTACTGTAAATTACACTCTTCACAAGAACAACAGCCTAAGCTTTAAATAGATTATGATACCTGTCTTACCATTCTTATTACATGAGGATAGCTGAGGGCTCCGACTCACCATGGTGCAGCAAACAGCTGTACAGTTTAGGACTGCTCTTTTTTTTACCTCTCCTCTCCCCAAGGCTACCACCCCCGTAGTAGAGCTGGCAAAACAGACCATACGCCCATGCCTCCCGCGTTCCAGTCCACAGACCAAACACCACAACTCGAATTGCTGGTGACGACGACAGCACCCAAAAAATAACAACCCCTTGCCCAAGGTTTGGTGTAGCCGCTGAAGCACAGGCACACGGTGCCTTCTGCTGACTCTGCGAGAGAGCAAAAGCCTTCCAAAAAGGAGGAGGGCAGCAACATCAAGCTAAGATTTGCCCCGGCTTGTCTGCCAGAGGACAAAGTCTTGCATTTTAACCATTTTTGGCACATTCCACATTCGGTATTTTCAGGAGCTTTCTAGGATGTTTACGAAACAACTGCAAGGTAGGCAACTAAATTGATGGCAGCACAACAAACGCCTTCCCGCATTCTTCTCCCGTGCTCTACCGCTGAAATAAATGAAGATGTAGTTTATGTTTCTGTAATTACAGTTTGTTAAATGAACAGGTTGTTAAGATAACGTAAGGAGTCCGTGAGCCTGCACCTTGCTTTGAATACCACAGCGATGTAGATTTTACCAAATAAAAAGACCGGTCAACGCATTACTCAGAAGGAATCCACGCTCTGATACTGTTCAGCATAAAGCAATTTACCTTTAAACTAGTCACCTTAATCAAACCAATCGATTGGAAATTGTTCTTATGAAAACAATTTTAACGCAGGTGACATTCAGAACACTGTGAAATTTCGATCATTTAATATTAAATACTGAAAGGGTAATATTACCCATTCAGTTTATGACATTTTTGTCCCATACGTCATCTGCTGTTTGCTTTTAATCCTGCATTTCCCCCATTAAATGCTTACAGTATTTATATAGCCTTGTAAAACTCCAGTACAAAAGAATAAGCTACAAGAACTTTTCCCCATACATTACTTACCAACTTAATTATGTAATGTAATGTGAAAGGTTTATGCACACCAGCTGGATCTCATTACAGCTAAGTTTCTGTCTTTTTAAAGTGTACTTTATCTGGAATATGGAAGTCACTAAGAATTTCACTTAAAAATACATTCAGCTGGCATACACACAAGTTTATACCACAGGACACTAACTCCTTAAATACGTTCACAAGTCAAGTTTGTGGACGCTTATCTCTGAAGTTTAAAATGCATCAGCTAAATTTAAATATTTAAATATTTGAAGCCAAGTATGGATTATTAACTGACGCGTCAGCCTATTTCGGTCTTCCCCTCCTAAGCATCACAGTAACCAGAAAGATGCTACTCCCTGTACAATAAGAAAATTAGAAAGCAAGAAAGGAAAGGAAAAGTGCCAAGAGACCACTGGTATCACCTCCCTACTGATCAGTGCTAAGACCAAGAAGTGCACCAGCTCTAGACACCAAGACGCATCTAAAAAGTAGTAGTTTCAGAGCTGTGAAGAATTTAATAGCAAGACCTTCAAAGAGCTTATTAAATACCCAGCTGAACCAAAGCAAACTTGTGGCACACTTTGGTATCACCAATTGAGAGACTCCTGTTCAATCGTGAGGCAAGAACTGTGGTTTAATAAAGGCAGAGAACAAAACCAAGCATAAAAAAAATCATGTGCAGTGATTTTATTTTTGTTGTATATTTGACTGTAATTACTGTTTTAAGTACTTTAATTGCCTGGCATCTCCTCAAGTGCCTTGCCTGTGGGGAGGGGAGGCAGGGCATTTTATAGTTTGTTATTAATGAATAAAGTACAAACAAGTTTACCTTGTCTGTAATCAACATTCCCATCAAAACACTTTGAGAGGAAAATGCAAATGGGTCCGCTCATCCCACATACCCCAACGTGACTGTGTTAATATCTGCTTTTTTAATGATTAATGTCCTTCTGCCCCAACAGTTAGACCTCAGGAGGGGAGCTGCCAAACATCTTTATAAGACCCACATGAGAAGCATCACCTACTCCCCTATTCCTATCCTCTTCTACAGACATCTGCTCTTGGCCACTGATCTGGGGACGGGGCACGGGGACAGACACCCCTTGGGTCTGGCCCCATATAACCTTTCTTTTGCAGGCATTATAGGCAAGAAAAGGGGGTGTGCACAGAGAGGAAATATATTCTGCTTTTTGCAAGCGAATCTGTAGGGTCGTTTACAATTGCTCTGGAATGACATGCATCCAGCCCCTCTCAGCTGGAAATAATTTTTGCCTGGAGTGGAAATAGAGTGGAGCGAAAGAAGAACGAGTGACAAAAAGAAGCCCATGCAGAATAAAATAAGATATACTCGTCCACCTCATTAAGAAATGATTAGACACAAGAAGCCATCAGTAAAAGTCAGCACAGTTATATGAAGATGACGGTAAAGCCAGGAGGACGGAGACACAAACTGCTATTTTTCTCAATCAGTGAAAAACACTGTGGGTACGAATTTGTCCATTAGCCTTGTTTTTCCACTTAAATTGGAACAGGAATCTGCTACTTTTAGATAACATCACATTCACAGCCCAGCAGCCCATCCAGACAGCAACTGCAGCATCAGCAGAGCAAGCCTTCTCGTGTGGCTATCAGCCAGTCCTGATGGTCAGTTCACCTCTGGGGTGAGGGCAGCTCTTTCCCCCCTCGCCACTCTGGCTGCCAACAGGAGTGACAACTAGTGTCAGTTCTGGTAGACTCCTCCCTTGTGAGGACATTTGTCCACTAGGATCTGACGGAAACCACTAATTTTCACATAAGTCACAAGAAAAATTGCTTTAAGAACAGTTAATGACTTTCCATTGCTACAGATGTGGACTTTCTTCCCCATCCTCTTTTTGGACTAGACTGCTGGTATATCCAGATTAACATCTCTCACTAGCTTTCTTGGTCATGTAGCCTGTCTCCTCCCGATAGCCTTTAATCGGGTGGTACACCATCTCCAACACTGCCATCTCCTAGCTCTTGAAGCACAACTTCTAACTCTCATGGTGGTAACCTGCTGGAACACAGGCGGCACACTTCTCGCTCCACGGAGGCTTTATGTTGTGGTGGCCACTTCTCACGTACTTTTTTCCACAGTCAAACACAAAGTTTTAATTTTCAAGTCACAACAAAACCAGCGTATTTGACAACATCTCCAAAACACAGCATTACTGCTTTTGCAACAGTGCTCAAACATCCCCCTACCATTGCCAAGCAGTAGTTATTACTGATCAGATTAACACCTCTCCTTGAATAAGTTTCTTATAAAGTGCATAACCATGTATCTTGATATAGCTGCATCTATAAAGCATGCAAACAGATGCTGTAAATACTCATCTGAGGTCTCCTATTCATGAAGATTCATAGGCAGAAACCTGACAGAAGCAGGATCTGAAAACAGCCAGTACAGAAGTTTAAAATGTATTTGTGAAAAAAGCGGAGTACAGTATGATGGCAGCTTAACTTCTTCTCTGGAACGGTTGCTGAAAGCTAGCATCCAGCATCTATCACCAGAACGAACAAAAAATTCCTGACTTCTCAGAGCTACGACCCTACATTCATTTCCTTAGGGGAAAAAAGGTGTTTCCATTAAGCACACCACAGGGTCATTTAAGGTTGTCCTATATAACACAAACTGACGACACAACAAACATACAGGCATTAACATACACAGAACAGACTGGCATACCCAAGCCATTTTGGATGCAGACAGCTATTCACAGAAGTGATTCAACAATCTTAGTATTCCACTCGGAAACTGCAAGTCAGATAAACATGGGAAAAAACCTGACTCCGTCTCCTCTTCTCTAGACCCCGTAGCCCTCCGACGTGCCCTCCCATCACGCAGTGGAGCTGTCTTCTCTCTCTCTCTGTTTGGCATGCAGGTAGGATGAAGCTGTCTTTGAAAGCAGGAACCCACCGGGGTTCTTCTCAGGAATTTTATGAAGCAGCTTAAAGTTTAATGGAGTAGATGACTAGTTTATACAGCACTTTGATAAAAACCATCTTTTCCCAACTTCCTCACTGAGTTTTAATAAGATGTGAATAGAAATTGATCTGGACACTTTAGTTTACAAGGAGTATTTCAAGTAGCTTGAGGAAACTAGTTTATTGTCCATTAGACATAACAAACAAACACAATGCTTACAGGCCATTTTACCACAGCACTGACAGTGGATTCTTTTGAGATACATACCCAAGAACCAATGCTTACTCTGACACAAAATTCTATAGGAAGCCACTGGTTAAATGTCACATTTTTTAAGATTAAGGGAAAAAAAATCTTTAAATTTTAGTGGCCATAAGAGGCAAGAATATAATGTACTTAGTTTACGTCATACTCATTTTCTTTTAACCAGCTTGACAGTTGAAGAAAACCTAGACTCTTCCCCCATCCTCCTTTTCACTGTTCTTTTACATTTTGCTCTAGCATTTCTTTAAAAGTAGAAAGACCTCTGGGTCTATCTATTCCTTGATCAAATCTTGCTTCAATGCCTACTACATTTGTTGTTTAATGTCAGGAGAAAAGGATTTTTTTTAATCCTAATTTCTTCTTTCAGTTTTAGTCCCTCTTGAAGCATAAGTATTATTTACCACTCCTTGAATCCATCAAACTAATCCAGCAGAAGCACACTGGTATACAGCAATTAATCTAGCTTCCAAACTGATGTGCTGCAACAAGATAGTTGGTAACGTTTTTTCACCCTGCTTTCCCTCTCCTCCTTATTTTTCCATTTCAATTTTTTTCCAGATCTTTCTTTTCTCACAAAATTCTTATGCTCTGCCTTCAAAATTCTGCTACTAACACGGTTATTTAACCCCCTCTCCCTGACCTCCAGATAGGTCGATAAGCTCATCTCTGCCCTCCTCCCCTCCTAAAAATCTAGCCCCTTCAGATACAGGAGGTAGCAGCTATGTCAGGCCACTATCATTAATGTTAAAGAGAATAAAAGTTTTTCAGACTGGGGCTTGTTTTGGAGCTTTTCAGTTTTATAAAGAATTGCGGGGGGAAGACATTTTAGTTTTTGCCAATGGTATCAGTTTCCTTTTCCAGAGGAAAGCCCGAGGAGACCCGCGGAGCCCGGAGCGGCAGGCTGTTGGCAGCGGCGCCCAGCATCCCTGCGGCGTGCCTGCATGCCGGAGCCCGAGCTGGCTGGCCGCAGGAAGGACGAGGCCACCGAGGGCTCGGCCACCCCACACGCCCAGCAAGGGCCCGCTGCCGTGAGGGCCGGGGTAGGCGTTGCGGCTCCGTCGCTGGAAATCGTCACAGAGGAATGCCAGAAAATCACCACACCTGAGCATTCTACAGCTACCAACATCTGTAAGTTCGCAACCCTGTAGCAAGAAAAAGTGTCCAGTGGAATCAGTCCAGTGCTTTACAGAAATAGAAATGCTTTAAGAAGTTAGAATAATCAACTAAGTTAACAAGCACAGAAGGGGAGGGGGTGCTTTGCCTTCTAGCAAAAATTTGGACATTGGCCTCGTGAAATCTAAAAAAAAAATAAACTAGTTATCAGCTATTATATCTTTTCCAGGAAAGACACAGATTTGACCTGATGCTTTGCTGTCTCTCAACGATTAAAACAACGCACATAAGCTTCTGAAAGTGTCTGCCATACGTTTTACGTGACGGGAACAATGACTACCACATCATTATCCTGTACTGCAAATCTAGCCTACTATTATATTCATGATGCTGAATATACCTATTAGCAGATTGGAAATGAATATACCACACTGAGGAAAACTGATTAAAATTCCACTTTAGCACAAGCATGAGGAATCCTTTCCTAATGAATTACCATAGTAAACTTTAAAAAAAGTCTTGCATTCTCATCCTCTGTAGCATGGGGATACTTTTGCCATTTACACAGTAGTGTAGTGCTACTTCCATACACCAATGCATTAGTATTTCAATTAACTCTGTGTTTAGTATTGAGTCACTGTACATGTTAAACTCAATACCCGTTTTGACATTTGTACTTGCTAGTTACAATGAACCTGGCTTTTCCTTAGCTTTCTTTTTTTTGGCATTCCTTACTTTTGATACTTTTCAGTTCCTAAAAGTGAAGGGAACAGCTTCGATCTAAAAGTACTTTCAGTGTATCCAGGTCCTACTTAAGAGATATCAAAGAGCCTCACAATGTTTTATTTGAAACCAGCTGGCAAATGCAGGTGAACTTCAAAAACAATGCATTTAAAAATAAAAAAAAAAGTAACTTGCAAAGACTTCTAAAGACATAAAACCAGAAATGGCTGCCTTAGAAGTGTGTCAAATACCCAAAAAGGAAGGCAAAACTACAAAGTTCTGGCAGGATATTCAAGTTGTTTCTGCTTTTTTTAAAAAAAAAATTAAAAAAAATCAAATCATTACTGTGCTACCCATAGTGCTTTGGATTGGCAGCAGCTTCAGAAAGACGATTTTGAAGCAGTTTAAGCCTGACGCTGAAACCATGTCAGCCCCACTCTGCCTGTTTTATTTTCAAACAGTACTTCGGTAAACGAACCAGAGTGAAAGGCTGGGAGATTTGCATTGCTATCCCTGCTAAAGAATATAAATTTTTCAAGTGTTTGTGCTGGAAACAAATCATATACCCATCAACATCAGTCAGTTCAAGAGATCTTCATTCTCCTCATGTGACTTCATGGACCACAGAGCTTTGCATTATGCTTTTTGCCCCCAAGAACAGTTGCTTTTCCACTCCCAAGTTTGCCAGTCACTGATTAGAGTAAGAGTGGGAAACTATTTTCATACAGGGATAATCGACAAGATACATACTTCAGCACTACCAAAATGAAAGAGAAGACAAAGTGTAAAATATACTGAGAGGCTGAACACTGCTTTCTGAACTGGTTATTTGCCACAACCCAATGCTTAGAGCATCTTACTATTTCCCCTCCCAAAAAAAAGCATTTTAAAGAATGGAGCAATGTGAACCTAGTCTTGCAATGGTCTAGGGAAAGCTTCCAGAAACTAGTGTTATGATGACAGAAAAAACACAGTATGTTTTCTGAACCCGATATGGAAACTAGTACTGATAAACTTGATAAAAGCCTACACAAAGCATCATCTCCCAACCATCGCAAACATGGTCTGTAACAATTTTCTAGCTACCTCCTGCGATAAACAGCTGCAGCCGGTATCGCTGCTGTATCTGAGGCAAGGAGGAAGCGCACAAAAGCATCCTTTATGCGAGCACTGCTAGTCATAAAATTATTAGAAACACTGGGAAACCCTCAAAAAGGCAACCAATTCAAGCAGGTTCCCTCTTTATCTGACATTCACACACCATTCGTACTACAGCCAGTGGGTTTGGCTGTTACAGGATCTGTGCTCCTGTTTACACTTTCCAACTTGTCAACCTAGCTCTCACAGTTAGGTCCTCCTAATCTGGCATCAAAACTACATAGGTTAATTACAGCACTTCAGACGACTCACTTGCTTCTGAACGGGGCGATTTCAGTCCGAAGGAAGGAATTTATCAGGCATGTCACAGGTAACAGCCAGCCCTTGAAAGAAAGGAGGAGGAAAGCAAGCTATTTAAGCCCACTTCACCTTCCTCACTCCTCCTCTTCCCCATATCTCAGGCACATGCAGAAAATGGTCTAAACCCACCCCAAGCAGAACTGAGGTGAGGAGGGCAACGTGACCGGATTTCCCCTTCTCTTTCTTGCTAAACCCACACACATCGTGCTCCCACCCCCCTGCCAGCCAGCCACACCACACGCTTCCGCTGCTTCTTCTCCAGGGGAGCTTGAAGCCGGAGGACGCTCAGTAATTAACCACTGATGATTTCCTAGGGCGCCTGAGAGTTTCGGTGCTGTTCCTCCGGGTGCACTGCAGACACCTCACCCGTGAAACAAGAGCTCACACCGGCAAGGCGAGCACAGGCTTCGCAACCCAGTAACCCCGGATTAGAGTAAGAGTTCAGGACAACTACGCTGGACCTACTAACTCAAAGTCAAAGCATCAGACACAGTCTGCTCTCCTTCGTCCAGACCAACCTCTTCCTGCCACTTTGGAAGTCTGCTAGAAACATATGAGGAAAAATCAACAGCAGCGAAAGCAGCAACTGTATAGATCGGTGCAGTGAGTGAAAGCTCAGGATTCAGCTGAAGGGTGTTGAGAAATCACTCTTGACATTTCTCCAGCAATCCTTGATTTTAAACATACATAAGGGGACACACATAAAAAAAAAAAAAAAGAGGAGCTTAAAACACAGTGGTGTTTTAGGGAAGTCATTCATTTATGCATTACCTTTCTGACAGACAGATGCAGAAGTAGTAAAAGCATACACAGGTGCCAATTTGCAGGGAAGTTTGAGAGCTGTGGCTCCTGCATTACAGCTACCAAGCACAAGAGTCCCAACTACACAGCCTCCTCTTCCTTCCACTCCTCATTCCAAAAACACAAACCAAAACAAATGACAGCATCACCATGCCCGGTTCCTGGGCACTTTAAGGAGGAGACAGAGAAATGAAGCACTGTGTTAGAGATAAGCCAAGCTCAGAAATCACCGCAGCACCTCCACAAGATCTTTGGGATAAGAAAACAGAGGAAAGCTAAAATTCATCCTCGCACCTCACCTCTCAAAGAGATTTCTGCCTTCCTCCTTTTGCAAGGACAAGTGCTCCAGTCCATGTTACATGAACAGCACCAAACAAATTACCGAACCCCATGAGCTACCCCCACTACCCAAAAAGCTACCCTCACACCTCCTCTCTTACTCCCACCCCAGGGAAGCTTCCCAAAGGAATTTACAGTCCATGCCTCCCTGCAGATCACACCAGTTTTGTCTTCCTGGATTCCTGTTGCTCCCCAGCAGAAAATCATGAGAGTATCAGAGGAGAAGCATCGGTTTCACACTGCTGGTGCCACTGTTTGAAGAGAAGTGATCACCCAAAAGCTCACGATAACGCATTATCCAGGCTACACCGCCCAGTTTAAGCACCAGAAACCCTGCCGACCACGTCAGCACAGTGCACTGCCCAGGCCAGCGCACGAAGCAAGTCCGAAGCCCCGAGTAGGTGCGAGCTCAAGTATCTACGCGCAGGACTGTGTTCTATGGAGCAGATGTGCCCTCAACATACAGTGAAAAAAAATGTTTTCATACATTGGTAAAGTGAATAGGGCTTAAAAATTTCAGTCCATTTCAATTTAATTAAAGTGCTATATCTTAGCTACAGAAGCGTACAGATGCATACAACAGGTAAGCATACGAATTAACTAAGAACTTACTGGAAATGTGTACACTGCACCTGTGCACTACAACTTTTATTATTTCCCAAACTAAAAATGGCATTAAGAACACATCAAAGGCATTTGTCCCCATTAAGGATTAAGTCCTTAGCAAGTCTGAAGGCTTTGAGATCAACTAACTAAAACTGGCTGAGTGCAAAAGCACGTGAATTTCTAAAAGCCCGGAAGAGCCATTTTTCCTTGTGGATAATCCCCCCAAAAACAACCAGAACAGAATTCAGTTGTACGTCTTCCAATGTTACTTTGAGATCAAGGTATTATGAGAAGTTCCAATCCCTTCCCTACTCCCCCTTCAAATGCCTGAAAGATACTTCAAAAACGTTCCCTGGAAACACGATTACATATTTTTACTATCACAACACTAATAAATCTCTTCTACATCAGATAAAATGCAGTTACCAACATTTGTCCCTTAAATCCAAAATATGATAAAAAAATTATCTTGCACGTACATATTTGGCTACATGCCCTCAATGATTTCTTTCCGAAAAGAAGGGTGCATTTATTGCTTCAGAAATAGAAAAGCAAAATAATAAGGAAGAAAGGACACGGGGGAAAAAGATGAACAGAAGGGCTTCGAAAGTGACTGAAAATCTACAACACCACTAATTAGGTTCCAGCTCCTAACACAATAGTGGGTGTACCATGGTCTGTTATCAAGTTTATAGCCAAGGGCACAAGACAATACCACCCCACATTCAATTTAATTACAGCCTATGGCTTCTGCAGTAGTGGTGTGTTTCAAAGGGTTTAAGCACTCATTTATTTCTACACCATACATGAAATAAGGCAGCTCACTGTCATACAGACTCACCAATTAGACTGAACAGTTTCTGATCTCTTGCTCTCTAGAAGGAGAGCAGTGGGCAATGGGAAATCTTTTACAGGATAATCACAGAAGAGGGGGTTTTTTGTTTAAAAAAAAAAGCTCTCTGCTGCCTTTAAGTTTGTGCATTTTCTCTCTGATGTGCATAAAGCAAGAGTAGCAATGCAGTCATTTCACATTCTATAGAATTTAAAAAGTCAAAATACAGCAGCACTTTAGTGATGCTGCTTTCCTCTTAATTGTACTAAAAAGGTCATCTTCATTTGAGTTATACAAAACAGATCACCTCTTGTATTCCTGCTATCACCGAAGGCTGGACCAGGCAAATTCTCTGACTAGCTTACATGATGCAACTAAATAAAAGGAGTCTAATTTCTAAAAAGTACAAATATCTTAAAACTCAAACCGCTAGTGGAAGAAATCACTATCTGAAATAGTTACAAAAATTTATTCCCTCCAGTGTATCATGCCAGTGCAACTAAGCGGACCCACAGAGTGGCAACTGTATCGGACTTCAAACTCCGCAACCACAATTCTAGATGTGTGCGTCAAAATACCATTCTCAGATCTTCTGTCAAGTACTCTCCTGAGCCACCTCAAATCAACTCCCTCCCCAACAGCTGACCCAAAATGGAACAACTCCAGTCTATGAAAGAAAAACCAGTTCCCTTCACTCCTTTCAGTGCATATACAGCCCCCAAAGCTGTATACGAGAACACTGAGCCTAAATTCTATTCTGCTTTTCTTGCACTCATCTCTGGAAACATTCACACGCCTACCAAATCTCACGTTCAGTCACAAGAAACATAGCCTGGGATATCCTACTGTCTTCCAAAAAGCCCCCACTTCTGTTCAACAATCTGTAGAAGCATTCAGTTACAAGCAACACCAACTTCTGCCAAGGAGAGCAATAGCCAGGGTTTATGTGTTTTCCTAAGGAGACTGAGAAGAAAGCTGTCCTTGGGGACCACATTTGACACCCCTGCTACCCTATCCCCCGTCTCCCGAGGATTTCAGAGCAATTTCAATGACTATCAGGCATAATAGGTCCCTTCTATGGTTAATCACTTCCCACATCTGTAATTTAGTAGAAGACGAAAATCTTCCCGACCAAAAAAACCCCCAGAACAACCAAGAAACAGCAGCCTCTGAGGCAGGCACAGATTTTACAGTTCCTTTAATCATCACAGTTTTAAGATTTTAACCTCAGTGTTTCTTTTTAAAAACACACCCACCAAATCCTAGATTTTCTTGCAACCTGGGGTAATCCATTAATCAAAGAGGAAGGCACTAACTAGGCAGTAGGGCAGCCAGTACTAACCTCCGAAACCAGATCAACAGAAGTACTGCCACAAGAACCAACAAGGTATTTAACAGTCATCAGTCTTAACATCTGCGGTACTTCAAGCCTTTAAGATCGGGATATTGCCCCATCTAGTATCTGTACAGAAATAAAGCCTAGCATCCCAACACCACCATCCTAAGCATCCTTTCCTGAAGCTGTCCGATGAGTTCTACCCCTGACACTTGGAAAGCACCTAGCGATGATACTGGTCAGAGTACCACAAACATTTGTACAGATCAGAAGCCTTTTTTTGTGGCCATTTTAGGGAAATACAGGATGTTCCCAAAGATCAAGCAGCAAGATTCTTATCCACCTCCAAAAACAAAGACTAGAAAGAGCTAGACTAACTTACTAGTTACTTTGATTTGTTCCCAGTTGTGCCTGCTGCCTACTTATATTCATCATGTGTTTGCCGCTCCCCTCCCCCCCCCCCTTTTTTTTTTT
>Ga0065711_1001003_pt1 | contig 62746 bp, 41 predicted proteins | sample Hoacrofraction12_FD_59098 | JGI IMG/M metagenome (GOLD analysis project Ga0065711, IMG submission 59098) | Hoatzin crop microbial communities from Cojedes, Venezuela - Epithelial fraction 12 v2 (version 2) | ecosystem: Host-associated > Birds > Digestive system > Esophagus > Crop | place... | reverse complement strand
CTGCTTCGGCAGGGGGGGTGGACTAGATGACCCACAGAGGTCCCTTCCAACCCCTACTATTCTGTGATTCTGTGATTCTGTGACCAGTAAGGTTCTGTGCCAAAGCAGAAGTGGTCTTTACCCTGCTGTAGGCATCTCTAGCAAATCAGTAGCTGGGAGCACAGCTGAGACCAGTCTCTAATTTGTCTCTTTTGCAAAATACAAAATGGTAGAGGCTGTTAAAAGCACTGAAACAAATGGGCTATTTGCAGTTTGTGTTTCCTGAGATCCCAAATTGTTATTAAGGGCTGTTGAACTCCAGATTATGGCTCTACACAAGTAGGTGAAAGAAGAAAATCTTATGCTTCATCCCTGTCTCCTGCAGCAAGAGGAACTAGCGAAGAGAGAATGAAGCTTGGGAACAGGTTAATATAATGTTATAAATCTGGAGAACAATCTGAATTTCCACTCACTTCATCTAAGAAAAGTACTGATGTTTCAGATTCTACCAAACCTTAAATAAATCTCACAGAATAAAGAAAGAACAATCACATTCAGTTTAAGATTTACACCTATTGATTAATGCAACCTCTATTATGAAAAACGGTATGGAAACTTCACCAGAATAAGTCTTATTCTTTGTCTTTAAGGAATCATACTGGAGATTTATTTTATGATTCATGCCATACAAGAACATTGCCTGGAAGCATTTTAACTTGTTCAAGAGTTAAGTTTAAGATTTGGCTTGAATTACAAAAAGAAACCAAACTCAAAACACAGAGAGGCTGTAAGGTCCTCTGTGCAGTCATTGCTGGTGTTGCAGCCAGGGAGGGAAGCTAAGGGCATGAAGCAGTACCAAAAGGATAGGTCAGGGCAGGACTGCCTATATTTTTGCTTCTCACAAATTCTCAGCAATAAGAATGTATTACGAATAGGAATTGCTGAATACCATAGATGTAAATTAGCTCACTCATTGATGTACACTGGTTTCCTATTTGCATATATTTGTGCAAACACTTCAGGCAATACTTGATAATATCTTTCAACAAGTTAGCCTTGGGTATTCACAAATCACGGTGCCTGCAGCAAAGTAATGTTGTCTATGTCAAGGATACAGAGAAAGAGAGCATGATGCTTAGGTTGCCACAGAGTTAGAATAAACGCACAGACCATCCACCCCAAATGAAGTGCTGCCTACGTAGTGAACACCATGAACCAGAACCTTCAACAGGATCTGCTGAAACAGGAATGTGAAATGGTACAAAGAGACTTTAGACAAAAGGAACTAATTTCTGAGGTACTGCAAGCATTTGGTTCCTGTCACCTTTCAAAGTATTGCAAATTGCAAGGGAAAGCAAATATGCAAACAAGTAAGAGTGATATAGAGAGATAAACATGTCAGATCTGGCATGCATGGAGAATGGTACCCTCTCTTTACCAAGTATGGTCTAGCAAATGGAAGATGTACAGACCTTCCAAAGTGGCTCTCATCTTTACCTGAAAGGGCAAGCCTCCATACCCATGTATTGGTACATCTCAGATCCATGATAAAATTACACCAGCCCTTACAAGGCTCAACATGGCATTAGGCCACAGGGACATTGCATGTTGATACCTTTGAGTTGCGACTAATTGGAGGTCAGTAAGAAAAGATTTGATCCAGTACACATTAAGTCTGTTGCAGAACAAAGTTTTGAACCCGCACTCTTCAAGTAAAAGAGCTGAATAGCTTTCTCAAAAAGAGGTAAAGTTCCCACTTCACTCTGTTTTCTTTTCTTAATCCCCTTAGGGCAACCTAAGACAAGAGCAAGCATCTTTGATCTTACCTCCACAATGAACTGATTCACCGAGTTCCTTTCAAAATACATCCTTTGCTCTCTTTTGTTGAGGCACAGGGATTTCTGCTGAGTGCAGATCCCATCGCTTCCATAGAGAACAATGAAGACATCTGCATCCGTGCCAGCTCCAAAGATATCGCTGGTGTAGACTGTGATCTCATAAGGAACAACTGATTTAAGAAATGGCAGAAGATTAAAACAAACAAACAAAAGTTAGTAAGCAGCATACCAATGCTCCTAAGAAACAAAATCTGGATTAGAAAGCTCAGGAGTCAAAAAGGATAGGACAGGAATCACACCCTTGTGGTCATTTCATCATCAAGCTGGTCAATACTGTGAGAATCCAGAGGAATTTCCTTTAACTCTACAAGGCCAATTGACTTTAATGCACATTCATTTACTGAGATTTTTGGGTTAATAACATGATCAGAAAGGACTCAATAGATCTATACCTGCCATCTGAAGTTATTGAAATAGGATTTACTTCAACAGCTCAAGTCTTAAAGCAGAACATGAATTCACAGGTTTTTGAGGAACTAGGCAGATGGCCGAAGTTAAGCCAACCAGAAGCAGTATTTAAATATTCAAGATAGCCATATCTATAAAAAATCTCCTATTGTTTTCATTATTAAACAAGTGACAAAAATCAATCACAAGGAAAAGAAAGAAAACCCTCTGCTGTCCACTATGATCTGGTTTTCCTTTAGTACCACTTTCTCTGTAACACCGATGCAAACAGGTTAAATTACTACCAGATCAACAACGAATGTAGAACAGTAAGGATCAAGACCCTAAATACTTCCTTGTTCTGTTAGCTTGGTTTCTCTGGGATGTCCCACGACCCCAAAATCTGACAACTCCCTTTTGTTCTTTTCTATCTTCACAGTTTCTCTGTCCTGAGTACTGCTGGAGCGTGACTCAGACTTGCTCAGGAATAAGACTGGGGCTCTGTTTCTGGCTTCGCTACAGATTTGCTGAATAGCCCCAGTTTCCAAGGTGAGATGGTGTTTAGCTCACAGTGTAAGAAACCTATATTCAGATGTCTGCACATCAAATAGGTGTGTACATCTGCAGGTGTAATCACTGAAGTCATGCAGCTTAAAGAAAGAGTCAGACAAGCAAATGCAGGCATCTTCCTCAGGGTTAGCTGAATCATTCTCCAAATCCACCCTCCGTGAATGACCAAACATTGGGTGATGATAACAGGAATTCAGACACTCTACTGTCATGGGGACATGTAAATTCAGAAGTGCCATTTGGAAAACTGAACCCTGTCCCTGTGTTCTTTAACTCCTTTCTGAAACCTACGGATGAAAAACTCTGGGTAAGGCTCGGGCACCACTGATTAGCTGCTGCAATTTCTCCTGCTGCAAGCAGACGTAGTCATAGAATCACAGAATCTTTTGGGTTGGAAAGGACCTTTGCAGGCCATCTAGTCCAACCCCTGCAGTGAGCAGGGACATCTTCACCCAGATCAGGTTGCTCAGAGCCCCGTCCAACCTGGCCTGGGCTGTTTCCAGGGATGGGGCATCGAACACCTCTCTGGGCAACCTCTGCCAGCATTTCACCACCCTCACTGTAAAACATTTCTTCCTTAGATCTAGTCTGAATCTCCCCTCTTTTAGTTTAAAACCATTATCTCTTGTCCTATCACTACAGGCCCTGTTAAAAATTCTGTCCTCATCTTTCTTACAAGCCTCCTTTAAGCACCGAAATGCTGCAATACGGTCTCTCCCGCAGTCTGCTCTTCTCCAGGCTGAACATCCCCAACTCTCTCAGCCTGTCCTCACAGCAGAGGGGTTCCAGCCCTCAGATCAGTGCCGTGCCCTCCTCTGGACCTGCTCCAACAGGCCAATCCGTGGCCTTCAACCTCCAGCGCTATCACCAGGACCCGTTCCTGACCACCCCTCTCCCATACACCACCCATCCAGCTTCCACCATTTCCCATCCCTCACTACAGTCTTCTCAGCTGCTTGTCATCTGCATCCTCCTACGCTGCAGACACTTGAGTCGTCTTTGCTATTTACACTACCGCACTTTGTGCTGTATTTCAGATTCAGCATCTCTGTTAGGGTACAGAGAAGGTTTCTGGCACCATATCTGTTAGTGCTGGAGTAACTCTGAATATGCCTACCAGAGACTAATCATTCATTAAAAACTCAGGTTCTCTAAATACGGCTCTCAGGAGAAAAGATATGAAGAAATTTTCTTCTACAGAGTCAGTCTGGAGGTACTTAATATTCTTTCTGCCCAGTCCAATGAAATCTACTCTGCTGTGCTACAAGTAAACTGGAATAGTTTCTCCAGAATGTAAGAGGGAAAAAAAAAATCCTGAAGACCAAAAATCACATGCTATGCATTATGAATTTAAAATTATTTTCTCTGCTGAATTCTGTGGCGCTTGCTCTTGTTGCTTGAATATTAACGTCAGCTTAGAACTGAATCAGCAAAGCACCACCGTAACAAGGTCACCAGCGGCACAACTTTCAGCTGTCAGACACCCATTTCATTCACATGGCACTTTTAAAGTTGCATGCCCACAGGGATGATTTTAATTGGACTGCCGATGACACGTTTTCATCGTTTGTTTGGCGTGAAACAATTCTGGCACGAGTCATCGTGAAACAAATCAGACCGTTTTAGTTATCTCTGGCAAACTGAACCCCCCAGGTTAATAGTTAGGAAAGCAGAATGCAGCAAACAGCACCGTGGGAATGGTTTAAATGGTGAAACAGGCTAAGCTGACACAGACCCTGGTGCGACCTCTTCGCCAGAGAGGCCTGACTGTTTTCAAAGGCTGGAGGTGGACTGCTGACGAAAATCAGGTCTACACGAATTGTGTTCTCAAAGGCACAGTGTGCCAGAAACACTTACATCATTGTAATACAGAGGGGCATTAATAAATTATATAGTCAGAATCCGCATCATAATATGTATTGACTGGGAGAATATGGAAAAACCTGACGAGAAGCACGTGCAAGGTCTGTGGGTTATATTCACTCCTATGAATGCATTCACTTCATCTATCTACCAATTTATTTTTCCAGACACAAAGACTATGTCGTCTTCCAGTTGACTGACATGAGTGAGGAAGGGAGCAAAGAGTATCCATTCTTCCACTCCAGACAGTCTAGGTAAAGAAAGTAAGATGCGAGAAATAAAAAATAACTTGGCCACAGCATGAAAGAGGCACAAAGCGACGACGGTGGTAGATCCTCAGAGAAGAAAGCTGATTTTAGCTTACAGACTGGAGGATATGAGCGTCTGGAAGTTGGAGAGTCAGTCAGCTAGTGTGAAGGAGGCCTTCAACGTGAACCACAGTGTTGACAGTAAAAAAAAGAAGCCAAAGCAGCTGAGGGTCTTCTGTGCAGTTATTCTCACAACTATTTGCAAAGAACAAAACTGAGGCAGGAAAAGAGAGACTGAGCAGCTCTAACTTTTGATGTCTAACTAAGGAGCTGCAGAATGTAAGGCTTTTTTATCCATCAATGGGTACAATAAGAGATGCAATGAGACAGGAGACAGCTTTGGTTTGAATAACTGATCACTTGTTCAGAGTGACCTAGGAAGCACCTGGCAGGGCATGGGGTGGAAATCAACTCTCAGATTCCAGACCTCAACCCTCATCATTGTGGCATCCAACCTAATGAAAGGAAAAGGCAATTTTAATAGTCCCCTGAAGGTGGGCCAGGAGATCTTTGTCAGCAACCTGAAATGAAGCAGACGAGGGAGGGACAAGTCAAATACAGTCCCAGGGCTGTGAGTTGCCTGCACACAGTCAAGGATGCATATGCAAAAAGGGGAAGAGAGGACTATAAAATAGGCAAAATAATGTTCCCAGTCTTTTATTTCAAGAAAGCCATGTTATCTGATTCTCAGTAGTCTGGAGACAAGAAAAGATGTTGCTTGAATAGAAGAGCTTGAGGTGCCATAGCAGACTTGAAAACTGTAAGCTTAGGGCTCAGAAGGAGCTCCCAAAAAGACACTGGGTTTACCCCAAACATTAAGGGATTAGAGGGGGAAAGTTGGAGTGAAGTGAAGAGTAAGGACAAACTTGAGAACACTGAAAGAGGCAGACTGCTGCAACGCCATCAGAAAAGCACCACACTGAAGAAACTCTGGAAGAGGGTCTTTCAGCAGGAAAGGGGTGTGCAATGTCAAAGGCACTGGGGGAACCAAAGCTTGGAAGCAAGACCGAAGTGTCTGTTTTGACAACAGAAACAGCAATATTACAATGAAGCAAGATCAAAGGGAAACTGGAGGCAAGGAAGACAGCTTGGAACAGGCTGAGGACTTGGAGATGATAGAGCAAGAGGGAGCAAAAAGGCAGTCATACACAGCCACATGGCTTCTAATGACTCTCTGATTTGGGAAATACAGGAAATGTTAGTCTAGAGCACCCAGAGGAACTGTCGTGTGGTAACTGGAATAGTTGGCATGTGATGTATTTATAAATTTTTCAAAGCCAGTTCAAGGGAGAGGCCAAGCCTACAAAATTTCATGATCTAGTGAGATTTTATCTTCTGTAGTGACGGGTGTATACTGGGGAAATGGCATTCTGCTCACATGGGATATACTCTCTTGTCTGCAGTTTTGCAGGGAAGATAATTCTTTCAATGGCTCCATCATCCTCCGATTTATCCAGCCAACGGCCACAAGGGAACTTCAGGCACTGTCCCAGTGATGGGGCATCAATCTCCACCCATTCCAGAAACCAGCCAGTTGAATTACCTGTGGTTAGAGAGATAACAGTGAATAACCCACAAAGGCTTTACTGACAGCAGCAAATGAATCATTGCATTCCAGACCTCTGAGAAATAAATCTTCCTCTCTTTTGGCAATAGAAAAATAGAATAGATACCATAAAGAATATTGCAAGCAATAGTTGAGGTTTGAGCTAACGCGCTTTACATTTCTATATGCATCAGGTTAAAGACGTGTACGTGGAAGTGACAATTAGTCCATCGCTTGGATTAATTTGCCTTTGTAATAAGACAGAGGGGTTATCAACAAACATGTCACTTAGTGTCCCATAGGGAAGGAATCCATGTGTCTTTCTACTGCTTCCCTCGTTTTAAGTAGAGACACATCTACGTCTAAGAAGCAGCTAAGAATTTATGATGAAAACAACAAAAATATTTATAAAAGATACGAAACGAGACTATAGGTCCCATGTGGAACAAGAAACACTACAAGGTTTTGTGATATATGAGAAATCTCTCTAAAGATGTGGCTGCAAAACTAAAGATTGTCTTACAGAGAGAGAGGTTGCAAAGGTACCTGCATGTTGCCACTGTGCTTATTGCCACAGCCATAGGAATGGTATTAGCAGCAAAGACAGCAGCAGCAACAGCCAGCGTGACAGCAAGGATCTGTCACTGAAAGGTAAACTACTTCTGGGGTCTTGGAGGCGGGTTATTTTATATTCTGTATTTTATATTTCTAACGCACTAGAAATACTACATCACGAAGCAGATTATCTTACCTTTATTGTCGTGGCCTATCTTGATTTTTTTCAGGTCTCCAATGTCCACAGACTCCACTGTAAACTCATCTACCTTCCCACGCTCAAATTTGTTCTTGTTAATCTTTGAGGCCTTTAGGCTGACTGTCCCTGTTGCGATGATGCAAAAGGACATTGTTCACCGTGTGAAACAAATCCTCTGGGAATGTCAACAGTGGAACAGGGTAAGTGGCTAAAATGTGAAAAATGGGTTTTCATCTCAAGATCTGAGCTTTGTCCCTCCCTCCCTCTGAACCCAAATCTGTATCAATATCCAAAATATACACTATTTCTTCCTGAGTGATCCTCTGGCAGTGCCACAGGGGTGATGCTGTTGTGCTGTGTTCACAGCTACAGAAATCGGTTGTACCCATTAGTTCCCTGTCACTCTCATAGGCATCCGAGCCACTGTACACACAGCTTGGCTGCTTCCAAGAGGATTTGCTCATCAGCTGATTAAATACTTATGGGCCACTCAAAGAGGCAGAGGAGAGCTGGATTTCAGGAGCATGCTGATTCATTGCTGAGGAAAGCAAATCATTCACTGCATTCACTACTCAGTAATGTAGTCCCAGTCAACTGTGCTCTTTCTGTAAATGAAATTAAAGCCTTTAGATCAGCAGCTGGTGCAAATCAGCATTGCAAAGTTCAACAGTGGTTTACAGCAGCTGGTGATATGCTCCCAGCTATCACAATGTACGTGGAGACAGCAAGAACATGAAGTTGTACTAAAAAGCAGTGAAGAATACGTATTAAGGAAACAGAAAGAAACTGTGACCTGTCTTTTCAGATATCCAGCAGTGAGGTGCTATCCTTTTCCATCACGGGATGCCGTACCTGTATCATCTTTAGTTCCGTAGAGAGTGATGAAGACATTGGCATCTGTCCCAGCATTCTTCTTGTCCCCAGTTTTCACTTTCACTGTGTATGTTGTTGATTTAGCTGTCAGATAAAATATCTTAATTTTAGTGTGTGAAGTCTGAGGAGGAATTAACTCTACTTTTCATTGCATATGTGTGTTTGCTTTGGGTTTTATTTTGACTGATCACAGCTGTGTTGCAATCTCCAATTCCTGTCATATGCTGTGGTACCTCCTGGGGTGAGCTGGGCTATCTGGTTGCAGAATCTTCTGTTGCTCCAGTCATTCAATACATTGCCTGCATATCTAGAGATAAGTAATGTGCTCAAGCCATCCGATTTGCTTCTTGGTAATCTCTAAGACTCCTCAAAGCTGCCTCTGCCTATACAACTTCTTTTAAAAGAAAGTCATTCCCCCCTTTATTCTGTTAGCACCAAATAATACATGTGTATATAACACATACCAGAAGTTATGTGCACTTTGACATACACAGTTTGTATTCACAAGCACACCCTTCACACTAAGATCATTAAGGATGTTCGCAGTGCACCATCATCTAGCAAGCACAGTAAACTCATAAAAAAATTTGAATAAGTCTAATATAGTCTTCACTCTGCTGCAAAGCCACACTCAAAATTTCCAGAATAGCACCTTTCTTCCATAGTTAGACATGTGTTTCCAAGATGCTGCTCATCCAGCAGGTCATCCTGAACCAAAAAGGTGAATGATTTGTGGAAATTTATTTGCTATACAACCTGTGGAAATTATTCATGTATTCAAAAACACCTGAGAGGGGAGTTAGGGAAGAGTTTAAGACCTCTCACTGGCAGTGAAGCCAGTGGAAGGGCGGGGTATGCAGCACCTGTCAGCATCAGACCCAGGAGTATGACATTCCTCTGTGGTTACCGTGCAAAATTATGTACAAGCGAGACAAAGTTATTTTGGAGGACAAAAGACACAAGCAGCAAGATGGGAAGTGAGACAAATTTAGGTCACTTCCCTTTCTCTGGTGATGTTTGCTCTTTGCTCATTTTCAGGTTGAAATATTTAACCATTCCAGTCCTTGATGTGAAATGGCTAGGACTGATGCCTTAGACATCAGTTGAGATGTTGCATTGCAGTTGAGAGATGGTGACTGAACATGTTATCCATTTTCCTTGCTCTCTCACTTTTTTTAAATCCCCTAAAAATGAGGAGTGTCCACTCCTCACTGGCTGACACACACTTCACGCCTCATTCACACCTGAAAACGTCATGGTTGGTGCAGAATTAGTCACAGCCCAGTGAACACTAACCACTAATGCCCTTAGCACTGCTAATAACTTAGTTCCTTGTCAACCCCACACTGAAAGAAATACAAGGCTAACATAAACCTTTCTGTTCCAGGCCCAGCGTTGCAAGAGACTGGCCATCATTTTCCGAATCTTTCTTTACAAATGCTTCATCCACTGGGACCAGCTCCCTGACAATCTGACCGTCATCTTCCTCAACTGCTAACCACCGCTGGCATGGAAAATAATACCTACAAGAATGACAGCAGCACCCAGCACTTACACAGGACTTCAAAGGCTTTAGTAATACAAATAAGCACATGTCAGAGGCTACTTAAAGAAAACAAGATTACTCAAAGCTGAATAATACATCTGTTTTCATCCTTGAGCTTTGGTATTGTTTGTGGGATCTAAATCTGTAAATAAGTTAGTGAGCACTTACTGAAAAGTGCTTTTTCTGAGCTGTCAGCCCCATATAAATGATTCCTTTCAGTATTCACTCCCAGAAGATGTTAAATAAGTCGAGGGAACCTGCGGTCTCTCAGGCATTTTATGTTTACCAAAAGTGGACCCATCTTGAGGTCTTCATGACCAGCCCCACCCACCAGAGCACTGTGCAACTTTGAAGCATGTGACTTCTAGCATGTTCCAGCTCAAAGGCGAGCCTGTATTTCATGTTTCTAACAGTGTAGGCTTTGGTCATCCAGCCATCTGTGAAAATGATGATAGCATGCTTAGATCAGGACTTGCTTTTTGCCCAGATCTTTGCATTAGGTGAAAAAAGACAAACAAAACATGAGGTCAGGGACTTCCAGAGTGGAGCTTTGGAAGGAGATGTGAGTGCAGGTTCTGCAAGGATAAACAGAGGAAAGGTGATGCTTCCTTCCAAACACTGCTTGTTCCCAAGCTGCAGAGATGCTGGAACATCAAAACCCCATACAGAGGTACCCTAGAATGGCCCGACGCTCAGTGTAACAGCACGATCATCACCAGGCTCCCAAAGGGTGCCTGCTCCCTGTGAGTGGCTGAGGAGCTACAACAATGCCCTTCTGCATCTCCTCTGCCTTCCCATGATTCTGCAGGCTCCTGAGAACGTGCCACCTTTTCTGACCATATGAAGAGGGTGCAACAGGCTGCTCACGTGGTGCTCTCCTTGAGGTCAACAATCTCTACCCTCTCCAGGAACCAGCTTGGGCTAGCACCAGAGTTATCGTGGCGGATCCGCAGCTTCTTCAGTTCACCCAGGTCAATGGCTTTGACGGTGAACACATCCACCTGCACAGGAGGCAAGAAGTAAATGACTCTCTTTCCCAGAAATAGGGAAAGAGAGGCAGTAAATGGCCAAGGGTAATCTTTCTTCCTATTAAAACAAAAAAGTGTTTGTAAGTGTCGCTTGTATTCTTGAGGTGGACGTACAAAAATAACTACAGAGCTGTGAGGGCTCTCTTTAACACTCGTGCTTGGCTCTAACAAGGCAGTAACAATCATGGAGCTGCACAACCGCTTGCTCCTTTTTTTACCTCATCCCCATTTCAGCTTCCTCCAGGTTGAACTCATCTCTCCTAAATTTCCTCCCTTTGAGGCTTAGCATTTTTGGACACTGTATTGACTTCACGGAATCTCTCCTGTGCACATCTGTGTGCTTTATTTCAAACAACAGAATATCTTCCTTTTGTCAGTTACTACAACGAAAAGGTTAATTTATTAGCTGTATTAGTGTGACAGGATGGTCCTTGTTATCGTAATACTGTAAATATCTTAACGTGATTAACTTGGTAGACTTTTGGTTTCTACTCTCAAGAGCAGAAAGTGTTACTTTTGCAGCTTGGAGCTCTTCCCACTGAATGCAGAACCATGTGCAGGTCACAGTTTCACCAGTGCCCAGCTCATAAATCACAGCTAACAGCTTATTTAAGAGCCTTAGGCTCTTTTTTGTGATTGCAAGTTTTCCACAGCTGCTTACTTTTTCCATAATTTTTTTGTTATTCAAAATTATGCCTTGAATAATTCCTGGCTGTAATAGTAGCTTGTTAATTGTTCATAAATATTTTTTGTTAATTGTTCATAAATATTTTTATGGCAAATATTCAATCTGTAAGAGATGTTTAATTGGATTGGATTATAATGTAATTATAGCACACCATGTGATATCTTTTACTCCCTGACTAGTTGAGTAGACCATTTAGAATTGTATTTGAAATCTAAATACTGAAATACTTGAGCTGCCTCACAAATGCTCTCCAATATTAATTTAAAGTTTGTGGTTTTCACGTACTCCTGGCAGGAAACCTTATTACCAGACTACTTACAGGAAGCAGATGCAAAAGGTAGCTTCGATGTAGAGTTGGCGTTCAGCTTATTATTCAAATGTATTTCCCCTGGAGAAAGTTTTGAGGCATTTTGCTTTAAATGATATATTTAAGAAATAAAACACATCTGAGTTTTAAGCTGAAAGCAGAAGCCGAGCATTGCAGAGAAGAGACTGTAAGGAATGGCCAGTGTGATAACTGCGAGAGCTCCACCACACTTCTGCTTGCTTAAGTGAGCTGAGTTCATGCATTACCTGGCCCTTTTCAAACTTGTTGAGGTTATTCGACCTCTTCAGCTGGCGCTCACCCGTGTCTCCTCTTCCTATGCCGTAGATGCTCAAGAAGACATTAGCATCTGTCCCAGACCCCCACACACTCCCAGTGAGAACATGGACTTCATACGTATTCTCTGCAAGTAAAATTGCAAAGGTAGGTCAGGAGGAGGCCAGAAATAGCCATATTTCTTCAGATCCGTGGCTCACCATGGAGGCACATAGCCCAAAAAAGCCAGCACAGCTAGCTTTAAGAAAGGTTTTGTCTGGAGTTTGTAAAAATATTTGTATGTGTCTTAAAACATGAGGGGCTCCATCTTTCTCCAGCCCTTGTCATTAACCAGAGAAGTAGTTGAAGCTTGCTAAACTCCTGTCCACAGCAGTAACTTGTGGGACTTGCAAGTCCATAAATGGTCCTGCAAGGCACCACTGTGTGGTAATCATACTTCATACAACAGCTGTATCCACACCCCACCACACTTTCCCTCTGATATTTACCCTCCAGAGCAGATTCTCCATCAGGCACCAGCTCCACCACAAGCTCCTTATCTCCTTCGTCTTTAGCCAACCAGCGGTGTGCCACAAATGTGTAGACATCCATTACCTCTTCCACCTTGGTCTCCTCTTCTTCCTCCTCATCAGACTTTTTCTTTTTCTTTTTCTTCTTTTTATCAGACTCTTTCATCTTTGGGGCAAGCCGCTTCAGCGTGACGCTTTCCAGGAACCAGCCGTCCCCAATGCCTTTCCCATCATGGCCTATCCGAATCTTATAAATCTTGCCAACATCTGCAGCCTCTCTCTGCCACCAAGGGAAAGTCAGCACCCAGGAGTTCGTAAGACATCTTAACTTCATAAAATGCATTTTTAAATATGAGAAGCATTGCTTATACCACCCAAAAGCATGTAAGCAAATAAGATCAAATTTTTAATGCAAGTTTACCTTTACTTTTTCTTTCCTGTTTTATGCTTTCATTGTTCCCATCACCAAGTCTCATCTGAACAGATTGAGTTGAAGACCTTCAGAAAAATCATGGCAAGGATAGGAGCTGAATTCATATCTGCTGTTCTCCCTACTTTTCCATTGCTCCCCTCACCAGTATTGTCTCTATGTTGTCATTAAAGGTGAATATGCCAAAATATCATACTAGTTTATCAGATTCTCAGTGTCTGAGTTCTTTTTTAAATGAATAATAAGATAAATTTAATATTTTGCAGGAGACATGAACCAGGAAAGAAGCAATAATGGTATAGCAAAAAGGCAGTAAACTTGGATTCAGACAACTTCATCTCTGACGCAGACCTTGGGCTTGGACTGCCCTTCTCCTTACTTCTCATCTGGAAAATTAGGAGAGTATCTACTCGCTTCGCCAGTGTGCAGAGAGGATGCAATTATTAGTGATCACAACACATCAGTGGCAGAAAGCTTTATCAGTAATAAGATTTCCATCTCTCTAGTCAATACAGCAGATCAAAACCTCATTGATTTAGATTATTTGTTTGCATTACTACCTAATGAAGCTGGATAGGAGGTTTTATTCCACGCAGTCCTTCAACAACCAGTAACTTGTTTCTGACCATTGCTTATGCTGTTAGGCAGCATTTATGTTATAAAACTTACAAACATTTGCTTTGGGCTGAAATCTGGCACACTGGCATAGAAGGTTTCACCGTAAAAGCGGTTTTTTTCCATAGTAGATTAAAACGAAAGCAGTTGCACACAAGATGCTTATCAGAAATCTAAATTTGTTCTAGCTGTCCTGGCATTAAGAATGTGTCTTTCCTTACACCACTTTACCCTCAGATTTGCTCTTATCATCCTACATTCCCTGTCTGTAACTGATGCATTTCCTATTAGCATGTAGCTCACACAAGCTTATTCTTGCCTGTATCTTTCTGTAAATATTCATATCATGAAAGAGATAGAGGATCTGTCTGTTAATGCTTCAGAACTTCTGCCTTGTGTGCTTATAAAAAAATCACAGAAAATAGACAGAGATTTAAAGTCCAGCAATAAACATCCAAGAGAGAATATAAACACGGCTATGTAAACAGAACACTGTACATATGGCTTTATTATAAATCTGATATTGGCTAATAGCTTTTACTCATAAATTTTGGAAAGCTTATTTCCTTTAAAATCAGAGAAACCTAATCTTAAAATTATAGAGAGTCTTATAAAAGCTTCCATTCATAAGGTGTTAGTCATCTTAAACCCCAAAGAACTCCATAAAAATGGATAAAAATCATTAAGTCCATTCTATAAAGAAAGAAACTAAGGCAGGAGGAGGTGAAATGATCTCAAAAATATACACTACAAAACTGTGGTAAAGGTCTGGATAAAGGCAATTCCATTTGGCCAGTGACAACAGGAAGGATACCCCAGTCTTGATGATTCAGGGGAGCTTCCATGACTTGCTCCGAGTAGGTACTTGATTTTGTGATGAGACGGATCCCACCTCTTTGGGACCACAAATTCACAAGAAGACATAGGCACCACCATGCTGAGCGTTGTGCTGTGAGCACATATGACAGAAGTGCCTGAAATCCTGCTTGCATCTGGACTCTGTGCTTTGCTGTCCAAATGTTGGTGGTCTTCTGAGGTTACCTTGGTACAGAAGGATGTGGTTCTGACATGCCCTGACAGCATGTCCTGTGCCCACTCTGACCCCACAGCAGGGAAAGAACTAAGACCATTCGTCTCCCCCAAATCTTGATTTCTCTAGACAGAACACCCAAGCAAGTAACTCAGGTTTCCTTATATTCTGTGTGGAGTTGCTTTTTCCCTAACTACATTAAAAAAAAGGCACAAGAATACGTGGCTAGGTCTAAAATATAAATTTAAGGTCTTCTGAAGTCTAAAATGGGTACCTTCTTTTGGAAGTAATTTGCTGTTGCATCGTATTCTTCCATCACACCTTTGCTACTGGTCCCTCAGAAGATGTAACTCACTCCATGAAACACAAAACCTCCCAAAAGAAATACAAGACCTCCCAAAAAAATGGTTAGAGGGAAAACAGATACCAACAGACCTGGCACTTTTGTTTTGTATGATCGGGCCAATTATTCTGTCAATGTCTCAACTTTGGCTGGTCATTTCTTTCCCCTCATAGAAGCGGCAGCGACTGCCTTCATCATACCTTGAAGATATCTGTGGCTCCCCGTTCAAAGTTGTTTGATCTGTTTTCTAAGATGATCAATTCGGTTTTGCCAGTCTCTCCATAAATCTGCATGAAGACTTTGGCATTGGTGCCTGCAGCCCTCATTTCTCCGGTAACTACAGACACCTCGTAGTTTATCACTACTCCGAAAACAAAGCAATTAGATCAGCAGAGAAGCTCAGATAACAACATTCGCGAGAGCTCAGGTTCAAAATAAAATTACCTTGTCTTAACGAATGACCACGTAGCTGACCATTTGCTCTTATCCAAAACAAATGTGAAATAACACAACTCTTCACTGAGGAATAACCTAAGAGTTTTCCCTTTTACAAGTATTAAGCCAGTGTCAGAAGGGTGCAAAATAGAGCCTTAAAAGGATATTTCTTTCCAGTATTAACTACAGGGTGGTAAATGATCTCCTTAATATAATACGAGGCAGGGAGTTACACAGAGCACAAGATAAATCCTTTCTCAGGATCCCAAGGCAAATTTTAACCAGAGTCTTAAAAGAAAACAAATGCATTCATAAAGCCAAATACACTGTATGGCTTTGGTCCCTATTTGTCAAACAGCCTCTCACCTACAGGTAAGGAGGTGATATAGGCAGGACGGAACATGTGCTTATGCAGCAGTGGAGCAGCAGCGCAGGTTAACGTGAAAAAAGCAGAACCCACTGATACTGTAATGAGGAAGCACGGCACCTTGCACTGTGTTATACCACCCAGTGCATAAATTTTTCATATCATCTCAGGAAACGGAGATGGAAAACTCTGTAATGTTTTTTCAACTGTTTTAAAAAACAAAACAAGAGCAGAATAATTTAATTTCCTCACCAACATAGGCTCTTTGGGACACAGACTTTTGGGTTTTGGTATTTAACCTGGTCCTTAAAAATGTTAGTAATACAAATTTAGTCCTAGTTATAAAAAAGCACACATTTCTCAATGTGTTTTATCTCACATTTCTCAATAGGCACGATCTCACTTGGGTAGACCTCCACCTCTACCCTGCCATCAGCCTCGTCTTTGTCAAGCCATCGGTTGCAGGGGAACATGTACTGCCTTCCCTGGACTGGAACCGTGATCTGGACACTGGCCAGGAACCAGCCAGACCTGAGACCCACATTATCGTGTCCAATCAGTATTCGGTTGATCTTTAAAAAAACAAACAAAAAACAAGAGGGCAGAAAGAATTTACTTTACATACAAAAATCTCCTTCCCCTAGCACTCTGTTCTTCCACTATGTTCATGTAAATAAGTGATATATATTTAACTATAAATTTAAAACACTCTTCACGTGCCAGCATGTACGCTAGACTGCTGATTTAGCAGTCTGCACAAAATGTATTTCTTAATATCCAGTATAAAAGTCAGAGATTCTTACATGATATTCAATTCTGTGTTATATTGATTCTGAATTCAGACACGTGTACAAAGTACAGAGCCACGTATAACTAATTCTTACCTTCCCAATATCCATCATATCTAGAGTAAACTCATCCACTCGACCACGTTCAAAATAATTGCCTAGATCATTATCAGAGACTAAGAGAGTCTCTTTGCTGGAATCTGCTTTTTCACCGTAGAGTTTGATGAAAACTTTGGAGTCTGAGCTGGCACCAGGAATATCTCCCGTCTTCACACTGACATGGTAACTGACATCTAAAGTGAGATCAATGTACAGAACACAGACACATGAGTGGCATTTCCCAGGCTCAGCTGGGCAATTGGCTTCAAACTGATATCAGGGAGAGGAGATCCAGCTACAGGCAGAGAAAGGACTTTACTCCTCCATTTGTGCATTAGGCGTCTTAGGACCACACTGGATAACCTGTCATACCCAGGAGTTATTCACCAAAACATGAGATGCAATAGTTGGACTAACAAATTGAAAATATCCTGTATTCCTCCCTCTCACTCCTAAATGATTACCAAGTCACAAAAAAGAGTTTAGGCAAGTAGGTGATTTCACTCTTTTTTTTTGTACTTACAATATAATGCAATATCTTTGACACTTTTTCTAAAACTAAACAAAAAGAATCTCAACCTGAGCTCTGTAAGCACTGTTTTCTAAAGAAAATTGTGGTATTGGAGCCCTGGTTCTCCACAAAAGGACAGTGTAATCTTTTTGGTAATTTTCTTCTGGGAACACAATGTTATTTGACAGAATTTGCTCTACTAAAGCAGTGGCAATTCGAGATCCTTCAAAGAAAGCTACACAGGAAAGCAATTCTTAGACAAATCATGACATTAAAAATCAGAATTTCTTTCTACATATATAAAGTTGGAAATATTCTTTCTTATGCAAATTAATCTCATTCATAAACTAGGATTTAGGGGTCAGAGGCATTTCCCCCCCCAAGTGACCTACTGCAGCATCTTGCATAAGAATGGCAAAAAAGCCCAGTAGATTTATTGTGAACTGACATGAATTAGTAAGTTGAATAAAGCAAGTAAATACATGCATACACAGTTCAAACCCAAACCTTCTTTTCTTCAAGCTAAACTCACTTTTTAGCATTGGCGACTCCCCAGCAGGCACTAATTCTCGGACAATCTGACCGTCATCCTCATTTTTGTCAAGCCATCTGGTATACAAAGAGAAGTCAGTTATCTTTGAGTAATTAAGACCTACTAGACCTTTAAAGAATCCACGCTTGCTCCACACATAGTAAAAATCCAGATCATAGTCAAGAGGATATTTTTACAGGGCTCTGTATCTCCATTAAGTTTGCAGGAGCTTGACCAGACCCCATGGCCGTCAAATTTTAAACCTGTTTTTTCCAAGAAGAGAGATCATGAGAGCCCTTCTCACAGTAGATAAACATCTGCTTTGATGTCCTTCTGCCTGGAAAGCAGCAACTGCATAGTCACAAGTTATTCCTGCAGATGGGCAGTCTCAGTCTCTTCAAAGCATTGACCTTCACTGGCCAGAAACATTTGCAGCCTTTATTACTAGGCACTTGATTACAGCCTTTATAACATCTAAGCTACTAAACCCCCCCATTTTTTTAGTGTTTAGTTACTCTAGTTTATCACCACTTTTCCCTTCCATACAGGTAAGTGTATAACCCTTTTTTTCTCCACAAGGAAGTGGATGAATTATGTAGTTCCCATTTTCAAGGGCTGGGTATGCAGAGGCAGCTGGCACCAGCAAAAGGGAGGATTTCCTTTGGTTCTCAACATTAATCTAATGATCCAGCCAGACTAATTGAGAAAAAGAGCCAGCCACAAAGCAGAATGTAGCATCATCTCAAAGGAAAAAAAATCTGAAAGGAAAATGGAGGGGAACAAATTGCTAATCTGACAACATTCAGAGCTGCTCCTTCAGCCTCAGGGATGAAGGAATTACAGTCCCAACACCATCACACGCCATGCAGCAACCATAGTATGACAACAGCACGGGCCCTGGCTGAGGTTTCTGACTTTCCACTTCAAAGCCAGACTGCTGCAGCACTCAGGGTGTTCCTGTAAGCATCAGCTCAGGGTCAGGTTTCCCACATCGGTGCCCTGGGGGTATTTTTGTCCCCAGACATCCCAGTGTGACATCAGGCACGGTTCCCTGAAAGCCCGTTGTTCCCAGGTACATAGCTATCTGCAGCAGCACCTTTTACAGTTAAAAATACTGTAAGTTGTAAAACTAACAGGGGTGAGTAAAGGAAAAGTGAGCAAGCTCTGGCAGGTCACGCAGAGTATTTAAATTGCTATAATAATTCCCAGAACTAGAAAGAGTAAAACAAATCCCCAGAAACTGTTTCTTTTTAAAGGCAGCCACACAGCTGAGTGAACGACACCAGACCACAGAAGATCTGCTTCTGCACAAGCACATGCAGTGCAGATGTATTGCAAGCCTCCTGCAATGTTGCTGTCCCACGCGCCTTCTCCTTTGTTGACCCTCACACCAAAAAGGAAGGAAGCTCACTTCCCACTTAAGTTTCCACCTTTGATTCTTATGATGAACCAGCACACATGGAAATCATTAAACGACCCTCGTAACAGGGATTTGAGGACATGAACAAATGTCCACTGAGAGCTGGATCAAACCTATGAAGTCTCACTAGTAATAAGCCAGCATAGCTTCCAGTCATGACCAGTTGGACTCATCATGGTAACCAAGAAGTAAGCAGATATTTTGGAAGACCAAGGATGATAGGTCTCTCTTTCACCCATCTGAAGGAAAGCTATCTTTTTAGTCTCCTCCTCTACCTTCCCACGCACAAGAAAACAATAAGCACAAAGAAACCAGCCAGAAAACCAGCATTGGGAAAGAAATCCAAACATGAGCTAGAGCCAGCTGGTCCCAGAAGCGCTAGCAGCAAAGCCCCCATGCAAAAGAGGTGCGTACAGCCCCACCACACAGACACACACCTCCACTCCCAGCTCCCCTCTAGGCTTTGGCAGATTGTTGGGTATTCAGTCTACCCCGTATTCTTCCCTTTCACTCTGTAAAGTAGGTGGCCATTTGCAGGTTTCTTGTAAAGGGCTAAAAGCTAAGGGGGTAAGCATGAAGGTGATGAAGATGTGAACAAGTGCCGATCATATGAACACCATGTGAGGGCATGAGATGTGGGATTGTGCTCCGGTGGAGGCTGAGAGGTGTACTGGGGATGGAGGAGCAGAAGAATCTGTGGGGAAGACTATGAAATTGATGTCAAGAAATGAGCAAGGATAGAGTGCAAGGAAGACAGGAGGAGCATGCTAAGACATCATGTTGTCTTAAGAAAGGAAGCCTTTATTGATGTTTTGGGGTTAGGGTTTTTTTTTTACCTGTTAGAACTGGTCCTTAATACCTTTGTATCATGTAGTTCTTGATGCTGGCTCAGGATTCAGGTCCTTGGACAGGTATCCAATGGCTAGGGGATCACATCATCCCAAAAGTCAAGATGCTTCTGCATACATGAATGTTAACTGGGAAGACCCACAAAATTCAAGCCTGAACTCCACCACCCCAGGACCACTGACTTCAGCATAGCCTTCAGGAAGGCAGAAGCTCACAAGGTAGGCATGCTTCTGCTCTCCTGCTGCTGGTTTTTGTGTCGTGCAGGCTGCTGTTTCTGCTGCCAGGGTACATGCTGATGTTTTGGGTAAATGTGGGGTGAATGTGAGTGAGCTGTTTCTGTGCCAAGGTGGCAGGATGAAAATACATCCCACAAGAAACAGATCTCTCTGTGCAGTATGTCAAAGGCTAACTGCATGAAACAAAAGTGGAAGACACACCCCTAGATAAAGAAATTCCCTCTACCAATGTTGGCAGCTACTGATGGCAAGAGGAGTATGTCTTGGACTGGAGGAGGAAGAGGTAGGTTCAGCAGCAGAAGTGGCTTAAGGCTCCTTACTTTGTTTCATCCAAGAGAACAGCCAAAAGTGGGAGAAGCACTGTTTTCTGAAGAAGATGTCTTTGGTGACAGAGGAAATATTTGGATCAGCAGTGCCACCGTGTTCCTTCCCTTCAGCACATGTGCTGCGATATCCTAATTTTACTTCAATGTAATTCCAACAGCGTATCACTGAGCCGCAGATTGCAACCAGGGGTTTATAGTCTTATGATGGACACAAATGGATTGACACATTATAAACACATCAGGCTGAAGAAAATGTAATTTTTCAGTATAGTGCCATCATATTCCTAGTACAAAAGACCTGACCAAGTCTTCTGCTTTATCAGAACTTCTATACAAATTCAGTGCATGTAATTCACATGCCAGCGTGAGTTTTGCAAAGGTGTAGTCATGTCCTGTATCAGGTTCCTGGTTCTGAAGAGATATTAGATGTCCAGTAACCCAAAGCGGACACAAATATGACAGGAAAGCCACTTCAGAGAGAATTTCTATAGGATCAGAGAGTCAGGGAAGCACTGGAAAAAAATGTGGTATGATTTCTTATGTAAGATTTGAAATCCAGCAGATGATAGCCTGTGTGCAATTAGAATGACTAGCACATCCATTAGATTCAGAGGTACACATGTATTTGTGTGTGTCTTTAAATATAACCCATATGTACAAATATGTGTGAAACAGACATTTCAGTCTATTTTTAGGAGACAAAAAGAGATTTCTCTGGATCCTTTGTATGATGAACACTTTTGGCAATTGATTGAATAAATGTTTCACTGGAGCCTCCTAGCACATCACCCCGCTCATAGTCAGTCTGTTGCTCTTCAGAGAACTAACAATGTTCCCTTATGCTTGTGCAGGAGCAAAATTAGGATGGTACAGTCCACATGTTTAGAAAAAAATGTAATGAAATATAATTGAAGATTTCAGTGGAGCTGTAATGATTTATAGCATAAAAAATTCTATCCTATCACGAACCCCTGACTTTACCTGATTGAAAATTCATTTCTGTCTGGGATATAAATATTATGAAAAATAGGCTATTTTAGCAAATGTCAGCTAGTCCATTCCTAGTCTTCCACAGAGCCTTGAGGAGAAAATGAAATCTTCAGAACTCAGTTCTGAGCTTTGAAAAGGTTTGGCTCCAGTTCTTGGGCAAAAGGTCGACTCCCTCATTTTGAACCTTCTAGTGCTATTCATAATCACAATACCTAAACCACATCAGGTATTATAAGTATAAATTGTTCAGTTGTGCTACTGAATGATTTGGTGTTCAGTCCCTAAATGCACAGATGTTATAGTGTTGTGTGGTCATAAGGGAGGAATAATGTTGCAATGCATCCAAGAGATGTACGAGTAATTCTGTAAATAACGCTTGGAGAAGTTACTTGCATTTACTTCTTGCAAGCATAGACCAAACGACCACTTTTAAAATCACTGACTCTAAGAGCTGCAAGCCATTCCCTTTACAGCCAACTGTTTTAAGAGTTGAAAGCACAGGCCTGGGAGTCATTATTTCTCAATACTCTTCCTGAATCTGACAGAAACTCACAATTAATCCACTTAGCTTCCCTTTATCTCTGCTAGCTCCCTTGTACAACAAAGACAGTTCTTCTCTTAGAGTTCTTGTGCTATTAGGTAATAGATTTTCTGACAGAGTCGTAAAAAAGCTTTCAAATTAAAAGACAAAGCATAGCCATGTATATGAATATGTAAATAACAAAACCAGAGACTTCAACGAGTTATATGCAATGAAGATCTATGAGGATACCCTGCAGAGACTGTTATACTGCAAGATGGTTAGGCAGCTCTTTGCTATAATACCTGCCCTCCACAGGCTGGTACAGCCTAGTTTTTACAGACTTAAGAAGCCTGTAAACCTTTCTGCACAGGTGAGATGTGTTTCTGCTGGAAGGCATTTTGTCCTGTAGCTGTCTCAGAGTAACATCTAAGCGGCAGAAAGTCAACGGAGTAGCTTTCACTAAGGACACAGCACCAGAAGCTGTATTCTCCAGACATACAACTGCGCTGTGGAAGAGTGGAAGTTAATCAGGTCTTGGACATGAAGGCGACGAGAACATCAGCATGTCTACTGACTGGCCACAGACTGGCCAAGCAGAAACAGAACCTTCCCTGGTGTCCCCCGGATGGAGTCTATAACTAACCTCGCTTGCATTGGCTCACTAAAAGAAGGCTGCTCTTCTTGGCCATGTCTTCTTCAACTTCTTGGCTATGAAGAAGCAGGTGAAGCAGGCCTCTCTGAGCACCTGCCAAAGCAGCGAGGACATAATCTGTCCTTGGCCTACAGGACTGGAGGGGAACATCCAAATGCTGCAGGTCATGGAGATGTTTATCCCTCACATGGAGGATGCAGTGGGTGAGCACCTTCGCCCTCAGATTATCTCCAGACTCCATGACGACACCCGTATACTGCGATGATGCCCCAGTCTCTCAAGAGACACAGGCACCAAAGATACTGAGGGAGCAGCTGTCCCTGTGTTTGGAGGCGATCAGTCATGTTACCTTCTCAATCTGAGAGGAAGAGATAATGCTGGCACAAGGACAGCAAATAAAGCCATATGAATAACACTGGTATCACTTGGAAAAAGAGACATTGAGAAAGGTAAGAAGAGTGGAATTCCATCACTATGAAGCCTGAAGGCACCCCGTGAATATTTTGGGGGTAAGATCTTGGGTTTTCTTTCTCCCTGCTTTTTCATTCCCTGGCCTGAGGGGAATGCCCTGTGGACTTTCATGCTTTTGACCCACAGGTGTAAGCCTCAGGGGAACGGGATCATGACTCCAAGCTGGGGGAAGAAACCCAGTTACATAGTCAGCTAAGGAGACTATTAAAAAAGAAATCTTTAAAATGAGCCAGCTGCAGAGTGCAGTTAGACATAGAAATATCTCTGAGGAGTCTGAGCAAAACAGCTCTCTTCGCATGGACACTTCAAATGTCCAAGTGAAAACCTGCCTCACTTGCCTGCCTAACTCAATAAAACATACGGTTGTTAAATATGTATCAAAAGGCAGCAATGACAACATGGTGGTTTGTTCTTTGAAAAGGGAGAGACTGGCTTGCTTTTCACAACCAAGATGACATCGCATCTGCTGCTCCGTGCTGTCTCCCCGGTGAGTTTGCTCTCTGATGTGACTTGGCTTTAGCAACACAGAGAGGCTGGGGCTGGCTCCTGTTTTGTATTTGGCTGACTTCCCTCATTATAGCTGAGTTCTTCCTGATTTACTGTGATGAGAGACAAGTAACCAGCAGTTTTACCTTTGTTTGCAATTTAAAAATAATTATGTTTGCATTTTACGATTCAACTTGTCCCCTGGGAGATGACTTTTTAGAACTGGTACTTGATGTTGTTAGGTGGAGCTCACTGGACTTCCATCTTACAGGGCGAACATCCTGAGGGGGCAAGTGAAACTTTACAGGCCACTGAACTACACTGCAGTTAGTCTCTTCTGTTTTCACCCAGTGCTCTCTGGTTTGTGGTGCAACGTTGAGGCAGACCCTAGTTAGTGCCAGGACAGATGGTGCATCTGGTTCACCATGGGTAGCCTCAGTACAGCACATTTCTTTTAGCCATTTGATTGTCTAGGAAAGAGAAGAATACACTTGTAACCCACCCACAGGGGCAAGTGAGAGCCCTCTGCTCTACCACCAGCTCTGTCTGTATGGTGTGCATTTCCCTTCATGCAAGGAGCTCTCAAGATGGCAGCGTAAGAATTTTGCATTCTCCCAACACGAAACTAGCATCCCATTGCTCCTGGAAAGATGGGATGTGCATGTGAGGGACCAGAACCCCATTCCACACATGCAATAAAACCAGCAGATCTCAGCAGGTTGCAGAGTGTGTTTCTGTGGCAGGCAAATGCTGTGACACTCGATGTGGTACTGGAAGTTTGCATTTACCTTTTGGAAATTCTCTGTATTACTGAGCTAATTGCTGAGAATTTCACAATTCAGATTGCTGTTCTTTTGGCAAGGTGAGTTAACCATATCTCAAACCTCCCAATCCACACTCTTTGCTTTCAGGCTTAGCAAAAGGAAATGGATGAATAAATAAAAAGGATTAAGCTGTGCTCAGAAAGTTTCAGTCTCGGAACAACAGCTAGGCTCTTCAAATTTGGCAAAAGCATAGATGGAGGCATAATTTGCATGCGTTGTTTCCAATACCTGTAGCAGGGGAATTCCACAGCCTCACTTTCTGGCTGTCCTTCTTCCCTCACTATCACTTTGGCAAGGTACCAGCCACTGCTTCCTCCTTTGCCATCATGCCCTATCCTCACCCTCCTCACCTGCTTCAGCGTTACTGCTTCAACGAAGAATTCATCAGCCTTTGAGAAGGAGAAGAAAAAAGGTAAGGCAATATTTCTGCTTAAAAACAAACAAACAAACCAAATTTATTACCGCAAACAAACCAACATCATCAGTATCCTGCAAGGTAATTCTTCACAAGATGGAGGAGAAAGTGCAAGTTAATTTACCAAAGAATGAAAGCTTGAATATTTGTTCTAGATGTATAACATTAGATTTACAAATATATGATCTGCCAGCATTTTAAATCTCTGACGTCATTGCATGCCCTCCACAACTGCAAAAAAAGAAAAGTAATTTGATTATTAGCAAGATCATACAGAGTGGCAGGAAATCTAAGTTCAACCTCTGCTCAGACACCAGCTTTCTGGGAAACCCAGGACAGGTGACTTCAGACCAAATCCACAGAGGTATTTAGAGATACATTTCAAAGACCTTACCCCGCATTAAATTCAGACAACATGGACTGCTGAACACAATTTAACCCCCGCTGTTTCCTGACATGCAAGCATTGGGCATGGCTGCACAGGGGTATTTCCTGCTGCTCCATGGGTTGTCTTCAGAGGCTGGCGTGAACGTAACCCCACAGCTAAATACCCTTAATACCCCACAAAAGACATTAATTTTATGTCGTCTCTTTTTTTTTTTTTCCCTGGAAAAGGACTAGAATCACCAACCTACGGATTAGCCCAAGTGATGGCCCCTCAGGACCAGAGCTCTGTTACCCAAGATCGTACTGGGAGCAGCAGTTCCCAAAGGCTGAAGGAAGAGAGATGTACTAAAAGAGCAAGTTACTCCTCTGGGAATGACGCCAGACAAATATCTAAGGTGCATATACAGACACATATACATGGATGGTCAACACCTGTGTAAACACGCAGCGCATCTGAAGCACACAGCCCAATAAACAGAGAAGACTGCTGTGGTTACCATCTGGCTGAGACGCCTTGCTAGGCAAGAGAAAGCCAACCAAACATTGCAATTCGTTCGTTCTTCATCTCCCAAAAGCCCGTGAAGCACACATGTTGGTAGCATATATTCAGCTAGCTCCCAGAAAGTGTGGTGGAAAGGCAACATTTATTTAAATATTTAAATTTATTAAAATAATCTGAATTTTTCTATAATTCAGGATTCCAAACTGACCTTTAAAATAAAGACAACTAAATGTGTTACCATGGTCTTAATTGTTAATGATGGGCTCACATACGTGAACAAGTGTTACTTACACACTTGAAACTGCTGAATTGGGGGTTTAAGGTGTCAAAACCTCACCGAGTCAGCCTAAGTCAATGAAATCTAATTCATTAGGCCTGATGTTCAGCTTACTTATTAACGGTTGATATAAATTAATGAGTAACTATCTAAATGCAACTGCAGAAGGCCAAATACCTAATTTAGAGGCATCTTTAAATCTTACCTTCTATACAGGCTGTTAGTTTGCATCTGCAAGCAAACTTCCCAAGTTAAATTGCTAATCAAAGTACTGTTGGTTTAAGTGGCTGTAGATTGGAGGCTGCACTGACTTAGCTACATTTCTTTTTAACAAGGTATCTGAGTTAATCAGTGTAGATACACTCATTCAGTCTATTGAATATATGAGCTCTAAGTTTGTCAGGATCAATCCGTAAACGGCTTCCAATTCATTCACCAGCTTTCATCTCCTCATGCCAGAAAAGCAGTTTTTCATTAACAGATTCCAGTTTGGTTTATATCATATGGAGACTATTAATCACATTAACTGATTTCCCGAATTACTTTTCCCATTTATTATGTCCCCCTTCATGGAAGTTACCCTATATCTCATTTTTGGGAGTAAAAATAAAATAGTCGTCATCTGTGTTTAAAATACGTATGTCTTCTGTAAACCAAACATCTTTTTTCAGGAACTCCATTGAAACATTCTTCAAACCACCACAAAAGCATGACTGATTTAGCTACCATTTTGATAAAACAAGACTTCACCGAATGACAAAATGCTGTCCTTTACAGCTTGGACCTACCTCTTCAAAATAAAAACCCTATAATATAAGTGCATAGGAAAAATATGAAGTTTGTAATGTCCATGTCTGCAAATTGTTATATTATTTAGAAGCAGAATGAACTTTCTCAGTATGTAAATGTCACATATTTCCACGGACATGTCTTACAGGCACAAAAAAAACCTGATGAATGTTCTTTTAAAGTCTAAAAACTCAGTGATTTTCATGAAGAACTGGAACTTCTGGACACTTAAAGGCAAATCCAAAGTGTTAATTCATATTTCAGAAGCCTAAATTCAATGGTCAATTTTGAAAATGTGGCCACGTTTTCTTTCTGTTCCAACTCTATGATCAAATACTGTCACAAAAGAGGGGAAATCTGCAGAGATCTGTGTTCAGATTCTCAAAATCTCCCCGAGGAGATACAGATTACATTTTGCCAGTTTAAGCTGGACCCTAGAGATCCAGAAGTGCCTCATAATTGAACACATATTAAGTAGGTTGACCCCATAGATCAGATCGGCACACTATTTGCTTGTTAATGCTGCAAAGGCTTCAACTACGGTTTGACCTCCTCATTATCCCTTATTTTCCACAGAACAAGCTCAGTCTTCAGCTCGGGCCATTTCCACCCCCCTCCATTCAGCACACAGGTGTGCAAAGACATGTTGAAAAATAGATTGAAAGTGAAACACAAAAATTGAGTGCAGCACGGCTGAGGCAAGACTGCAGGAAATATAAACATGTTAGGCTTTCAGTTCTGATTTTCACATTAAAAAAAATGTTTTTTCTTCATTTGCCCCAGGAATCAAATTTCTGCTGTATTAGATGGAGGACAAAAGGCTCCCTCTTGTTTTCCTCCTGAAAATATTCAAGGTCAGGTTGGACGGGACTCTGAGCAACCTGATGCGGTTGAAGATGTCCCTGCTCATTGTAAGGGGGCTGGACTAGATGACCTTTAAAGGTCCCTTCCAACCCAAACACTTCCATGATTCTATGTTTTTGAAAAATGGACAGATCTCCTAGAAGCCTTCGCCAGTCTGAAGATGCAATTTCAACAGTCAGTAGTTAGCTGGGGACCAAACCAGGAGACTCTTTTATGAGATACAAATGTGAAGCAAGGGCACACAGTCCCTGACCTCAACCTCTCTCCATCTGCAACCTGTTATGAAGCTCTGTGGACACAATTTATTTCTTCCCACTCCGAAACCGGCACGGAAATCAGCCAAGTTTGCAAATGCATATCTCAAAAAAAAAATGCCTACAGACGGTGACACACTTTAAAACTCATCTTAAGGACCTGCTGTGTGAACTTACGTTGCCTTTTTCAAATTTATTGACAGTGTTGATGCAGTTGTAGAGAACGCGCTCTCCCGTGTCTCCCTGGTCACCAATGAGGCAGACAAAGACGTTGGCATCTGTGCCGCTCCCACTTACTGTCCCAGTGCAAACTGTCACCCTGTATTTTATCACTGTGGAGACATAAATCAAAAAAATAATTTTAGCAACATTATTAATTGCCATTTAATTTTATTGCATTTTCCACAGATTTGCAATTAATTTTAAGTGTTCATACTTCCAGTTGGTGCTTCTGCTGATGTATTGACTCTTATATTTCCATGGTATGACCAGGAACAGGAAAGAAAAAAAAAAGAAGGAAGGCCTGCAATGTTAAGAAAACCTATAAAACCCCTCAAAATAAGCACATAAACCCACCATCTACTTTGAGTTAAACCTCAAGAATTGGCGTGCATAGCCCCCTTGGGGCCCCAGGCCTCCTGCCTCCCCGTCTGCCTTCCTGAGAGGGTCCAGGTGATGGCAGGCCTTGTAACAATGCGTTTAGGGGGAAAACATCATTTCCAGCATCCAGGGCCATGGCCGGCAGACAAAAAAATTCAAAAAGGGCCAAGAACTCAGGGACCTGAGGAATGGGCTCGTATTGGCTTTACAGGGCGAGACAAGCCCAGCTGGCCCCATGGCCTTGAGATCCTCTCAGTGCAGGAGTCTGGATTGTGTCTTGCCCCTTTGTCACCTTTGAGATCTTTATTTATGATTTTGCTGGATAGATTTTGAGCTCCCACCTTCCTCTCCCCCACACTGCCCTCATCTCTGCCTTCCCACCCCACTGGGTGAAGGACTTTCAGCAGAAATTTCACAAAGAACCAGCCCACACAGACCAACCTTCAAGAGAGAGACCTTTTCCTCCAGCGTGGGGAAGGGACAAGAAGAAGTGCTCCCACCCTCTCTCCCAATCCCACCTGCAAGCCTAGCATGCGGGTGCTGCATCTCGCCTCTGCTCAGCACAACTGCTCCTCACAGGAAAGCGCCTGCATTTGAACTCAAGCAGCCCTCTCCACAGTTGATTAAAAATACATTTCAAACCTAGGTTTATTTACATTTTAATAACATCTGCAATTACAATTACTCTTCCTCTTCTGAGGAACTGCTTAGCTGCATGCAGATCACCAAGTTCATCAGAAATTTCACAAAACAGGTAACTCACAGTCTACAAGGTGTGGAGCCCCAGTGGGTGCTTTGGTGGAAATAAAAGAAATCTCAGCAGCCACCTTGGGATATTCTGCTCTCCAAAATTCTCCCTCCGAGTACATTTAACTCTTGTGACACAAGGTCAAGACAGATGTGACCACTTCAGGAAGCCAACACAAAGTTCCAAGGCTTTCCTTATGTTAACCTTTTAGTTTGAGCACAGTTAACCCCAAAAAATTTTCCAATTACTCACATGTACTGAAAGATGCCTATGCTCATGCACAACTGCTCTGTGCAACTTCCTATACATTTATACATATTGTCAGATAAATGTGTGTGTAATTAAATAAAACCTTAAAATCCAAAAATTACTGTTAAATTTTAGATTTGCACTTCACGTAGGTATGCTTTTCATGAACATTGCTTCAAACCTGGCTTTTCACATCTTAAAAGAGAATGGAAAAAATAAAATTAAAAAAAAAAATGCAGATCTGGAAAAAAATTGTGCTGTGGCTAGATCCTCCCCATCTCCCACCACAGAGAAATCCGCTCAGAATAGTAGCCTGGGATTTCTGAGGCTTCATGCAGCTAATGATGCACACAGAAAATACTGCAGAGAGAAAGTGCCAGAAAGAGAATCTAATTGAATTGCGTCGGTCTGCCTGTGCATCCCTTACACAAAGAGTGTTTCTTTCTGTTCAGGTCCTAAGTGAGCCCCTGCATGGAGTCCGTGGGTCTCACCTGGCATGACTTCAGTCACGAGAGATCCCTCCGCAGGGAGCTCCCGCACAATCTCGTTGTCGTCTTCATTTATATCTAGCCAGCGGCCGCAGTTGAATGAGTATTTTTCTTTTGTTAGCGTTTTCAGCAGAGTTACCTTCATTAAACCAAAACACTGCATGAGTTCAGAGGCTTAAAGACAAAAAAGCAACACACTTCTGACAGGTCTTTTGCCTGGGAAGCAAGAGTAGGTAGCAGCAGAGCAATAATGCGCTCTAGTAACGAGATCATCATTCCGACTCGCCACCGCAGTGAAGCATGGAACAAAGTCTGTCATAGCTGACGGCTTTTTGTTCCTCCAGTGGCTCCACAGTGTTGTGAAAGTTTTGATGGATACCAAGGCTCTTAGTAATTGCTCGTCATATGCCACTGTATAAACCCACAGAGCAAATCGTGGGTGGCACTTGCACTGTTGGTCCCCACAGCTCAAAACTAGTGCATGGCACACTTAGAAAACACCCAGAAAATGGCAGCAAGCATGATGAAAATTCCGCAGTGGCTTCCAAAGGAGTAATGAACAAATAAAGTGGGGCTCTGCAGATGGCTGGAGAAATGGTTGAAGGGGGGTATGATGAAGGTCTACAAAGTCACGGGTGGCATGGAGAAGGCAGAAAGGGTCAACTATTCACTCTTCAAATGATTGAATGATGCTTGTGGAGCAAAGTTCAAAGCAAACAAAAGGACACAGCCAACCTGTGAAGTCCTTGCCAAAAGCTATTATGTTTGCTAAAAGTTTAAATGTTCAAGGGGAGACTTGAATCTTTGAAAAAATAAATGCATCGTATTTAGTAGATCTGTTCAGGAAAGAAGTCTCCAACTGCAACTAACTGAAAGCTAGAAGAATAGTAGGGGGAAGTATCATAAATTCTTGTCCTTTTGTCTCTGTTCTCTAATCACGCACTGGAATGACACAGCAGAGAGGATGTTCGGCTAGGTGGACTTTTGGTCCAACTAGTGTGGCTGTTCTTGTGTTCTCGAAGCAGAAAATGGAAGCCTTCCCCAACAAGAAGCAAGCCTGGCATGAAGTGTGTGAGGACTGGAACAAAGGACCGTGAAGGCTTTGTCAAAGTCCCTAGATGCTAAACTGGATGCACAAGTGATGACGGGATTCATGTGCTGCTAGCCTGATGCATGTAGAAAACATCAGACTGGCTGTGCACGGGCAGACTGATTTCGTGCATCTTCACCAGGTTTGCTTAGACAGTTTGGCCCAAAGTGAGTCCTAGACACACTGTCAGATCCTTCTTGTCCTCCCTGAACACAGTTTCTGTGCAGGAAATGAAGATACCTCAGGAAAATGTGTTGCTATGGAAGGTCTAAACATTCTTGCTCATCATCTGTGAAACTAATAGAGATAATTGCTGTTGCCCAAAGTCTGACCAGTACTTTCTTTTTGATGAAGATCACAGGCACACACCTTCTCCCACCATGTGGAGAACATGGCAGTACTTGATGCTTCTCACCACTGGAGCAGCATTTGGCTGTGTATGCTTTCGCACCTCCTTGACAAAGCAGGAGAAGGAATTTCCTCCAAAAACCACGGCATGAATCCTTCTTTTCCCCACATACTTTTGCAAACACTACACTGTGCTTTCTTCACCTCCCTTTTTCTTGTAGGATTTCCCCTTCCACCCCTCGGCCGGCACCATCTGTAAAGGGAGGCACCTCTGACCACTCGCATCAATCTCAGCTACCAGCTGGGGAACGCAGTGACCCAGGACTGAGACTGCAAGCCTCTGTGACCGCTCTGGCTTTTCAGGTCTACCTTCACTTGCCACCCCCTCACCTTGCTCAGATGCCAGCCAGAAAAGGGATTTCTTTTCTCATGCCATATCCGAAGCTTGTAAAATGTGCCCAGATCAGGGAGCTCTATCTATAGAGGGGAAAAAAAGGTGCATTATCCACTTCTGTAAGTCACCAAAGCGTGCACACAAAGGACAGCTCTGACCACCTTTTAAGAGCCAAACTGGAGAGGAGTCAAAAATTAAAGTAAAAAAAAATTATGTTTTTTAAATGTGGTAAACTCTACTCCACAAAGATAGCTTGATGCCTCTCTTTTCAGGGGAGGAGAACGTATAAGTTCCATACACTTTTGATCATGAGAGCTCCTTGAGATCACTACTCCCAGTAAGAATTAAGGCCAATTCTCAAGTTTCATCTCGTTCTCAAACAGGGTTTGCAAAGCACAGCCAAGCTTTCTCCAGAAGGCATCTATGGCTGCTGGTGCGACGTGGGTAAATGTTCTGGCTACAACCATGCATTAAAATCCTTTGCTTCTTAAATTTCTCTGGCCACTCTCCAGTTAACTTTTAAACACATCTGTTCCTCAACACAAGAAGACCCTCCCCAGCTTTCAGACTCCACATGCTGTTGAGCTCAGCCCCAAACATTCATGGAGGCTCACGTCCAAGGAGGTTGAAGACCAGATCATGGACGAGAGGAAGCACCACTGCCAGTTCTCCTGTGAATAGCTAATGACCACTTAGGCACTGGGGGAAAAATGGATAAACCATTAGCTTTAGAGAGACATGAATTAAATGTGTGGAGCAGTCCATAACATGAGTGGGGCTGTGCCTGAGGGGGAGACTACCTGCTTCAGGGAACACGGAGGGTATGTGGCACTCAGTAACACCATGACTTGAAGTTATCACTACCTGAGCACCCAGCAACACCAGCCTAAGCTCTGTTTGGAGAAGACAAGCCATATCTGCAGGTGGGGATTTGTATCACCACCAAACTAAATGACTTCACCTCCACTTCAGAAGGACCTATTGAGGTGAAGATCTCTTGCAGCTTACTTTCCATACAGGGCTGAAGATTATGCCCTGGAAAACGATGCCAAGCCTAATTTACCACTTGCACAAGATTCATACCATGAACTTGTCAGTCTGTCCAGCTTCAAAGTTGTCTGAATTGTTGTCCAGCTTCATCTCATCTGACTTCCCTTTGTCTCCATAAATCTGGAAGAAGATAGTGGCATCTGTCCCTGCATTTTTAATGTCACTTGTCCAGATCCACAGAGACCAGGGGCTTTCTACAAAGAAAGGTTCAAGATATTTCGTTTCAAAAGTAATTTTTAAAGGTGTCCTCGTAAAAAAACATAATTCTCATTTTTCCCCTGGGTGGTAGAGAGGGCAGGATGGTATTAAAGCAGACCAGGACATTTTATCCTTTTTCGCACAGATATAATCAGCTGCTACATGACATACAGGAAGAAGGTTGCCTAGAAACATAATTCTGTGTTTTCATTTAAAATAAAATGAGAAAAAACATAAATCACCACTTTCCAGGTGAACCATACGCTTCTATGTCATACATCACTAACATGGTAATCCAGGGGTGTGCTCCATCTCTGCAGTTCCAGCATACTTCTCCAACACCTACAGCTTGAGCTCCAACAGCCATTTTAAAGGCACGGGAATACTGTCTGCTTTCTTTTTGTCAATGAGAAAAAGTCTGCAGTTACTAGTGTATAGTGCAATTTGCTCCAGACGATCTGTGTCTGGAATGAGGGGGAGTATGGATACAGCCACATAGGACTTCATCCTGAGTTAATGAGCCTTCCTGAGATTGGACCAATTACCCCAGATATTCCTTTTACAGGACAGGCTGGCTTGGAGCTCGCTGAGGTATCTCTAACCAGGCTGCATCATGCAGGGCAAACATGTTCAGAGCTATGTAACGATATTCTTCAGAATTTTTTAAATTATTTAAATGCCTGAATCCCACCTGACTTTAGTTAGCACTTGTGTTACTCCAAGTGGTATGCCCAAAGACAATGGCAAAGCTACAGAATTTTTCTCTCTGAAGTCTTCACCCAACATTTGGACTGTAAGAACAGTCCACCTGCAGCAACTTTACATTGGTTTTCATATCAGAGGTTGGTTGCACACGTAAAGGTGACCTTACTTCCTCTAAAGAGACCCTCATCTGCATTCTTAATTGATAATAGTGTGTTTCACTTCTGCAGGCCTTGCAGCACCTACAGGAGAGGGAACAGGCTTCTTTCTTGACTCAGACATCAGCTGAATTACTAACAAATCATAATGAAAGAATTGCTAACCCTTTCAGTGTGCCCGAGCACACATGAGCACAGCTTGACCTTCAGAGCCCAGAATGGAATATAAAAATACAATGACATGCATATAAATTAGATTTTTACTGATCTACTCAGCATTCAAGAGTAAAAAAGAAGTGGTAGATACTCAAAACATGAGGGGGATGAGGGAGCTCTCTTTTAGAAAAAGTTTTGCCCTTATTTTCATAATATGCATATTGTTGACAGCCACTCCCTTCTGAAAAGCAGAAGCAAGTTTTGTCTGAGCAAAAATGAAGCTAGGGCAAGTCTGCGTGTGGCACATGATTTAGCAGCCTGCTCTCCCTGGGGAAAAAAGCAAGGGCAATTCAGACACCAGAGACTTGTCTCATCTGTCTGGTTTGACCTCCCTGACCTCTTGCTGAAGGGAAGGAGGAGTGATGCGCGCAGGGAGGGGGAAAAGGGAACTTGTACCAGGATTAAATGCTGATAGAGGGCTGTCAGGGAGAAACCACACAGGGAGAGACGTGGGTGAGCTAGGTCTGCAGCTGTCGGAGGAGACCAGGCATTTCCCCAAATACCCATCATCATCCTCCCAGGGTTCGCTGGGCACATTCCCATATTCCCTATCCCTTCACATCGAGGGATCCAGGCAGTTCAGAAATTCTTAGAGCCAGAGCAAATATTCCCCAGGGCACAAACACCAGGGAGGGCTAGACCTGACACAAGAGTTTCCAGGATAACATGCAAGATAAGGGAGGGGGGGAATAAAAAAAGACTGAGAATAAATATGAGCTACACATCGAGCTGCAATCCGCGGGAGGAACAGCTTGCAAATGCTGCGCAGGGAGCCATTTCACCATGGATACCCGAAGTGAGGTTGAACCAAGCTTTGATCAGCTCTACAGAAAGGGACAGTCCTGCATGCACCGGGAGATAGGCGAGATGACATAATAGGTCTTTTCTAACTCCAAGTCTTACGCTTCCATAATCTGGCAGCTAAAGGTCACAGATTTCTCAAGGCTAATGCTCTCTGTCTATCTCCTGCACTGCGGCAGCAGGGGGATTAGTCTGTCAATAACAATCAGAGCTGATAATAGAGGGTTAAAGGTTGCAGATGCTTCAGTTAAATGGACCGAGTCAGAGTCGCAATGTGGTTATAACACTGACTAACATTTAGATAAAGCTTATTTAAATGAAGTGCTGTTTAAGCAGCAGCCCACCCGAAGCATTCGGGATAAACCGCGTCTATTATCCTAATTAAAGCACTCTATTTACACACACGCACTGGCGCAGGCGAGATGGCAGCCGTCCGTTTTTCTTGGTGCAAAACCAGGGCGGGAGGCTGGGTGCCAGACTTGTGCCATGGCCTGGCTCGAAAGAGGCCTCGGACGCAGCGCTCGTGTGCCTCAGGAGGCACGTCTGGACAGGACAAAGAGCTGCTTTTTCTTTAAGGCCAAGGGTTAAAAAACTTTTTAGCTCAGTTGGTGGGAAGAGTTTGGGTTTTTTCTACCTGCTTTCCTCCAGGTTTGTCTTTTTATTACAGTTAGGTTGTGTTTCCATCTGAAACAGGGAAGTGTTTCCGTAGTGATAAGAAACGTAGCCTGGCTTGTCTGCAAAGGACAGATGGAGGCCGAGACAACCTAGCAACCCCAGGAAGGCTGACGGTCCAGTTTCCTCCCTTAAGAAAAGAAGTGCAATTCTTCAAAATATTTTCACAGTTTCATGTATAGCTCCCCAAACCAGGATGTTCACAGCTGAAACTCATGAAGGACTCAATTCACCTGAGGTTCTACCTGACCATGGCCCTACCCATGTTATGTTGTGTGGGTGACGCTCAAGGTGCCTACGCGTAGGGGGGTCACAAGAGGCTCCTGGGCACTTGTACCTACTTTTCAGTCTTCTTTGGCGTAAAGAGACCATTTCGTAGAGCTCCCTCTCTATGAGACCATCTCCTTCATCTTCATCCAGCCATTTCCCACATTGGAAGGTTTGCTCAATACCGGTGAATGGGCAGTAAACCACCACCTAGGAAAAGAGACTGGGAAGGTGAGTTTGAATATTCTGTTCAAACTGTTCCTATCAGCCTACAGGACCTTGATACCGAAACCTCAAGTAACTGAAGCAAAGACAGAGCTGGAGATCTTGGTCCTGCTCCCAAAATCAGGTTTTCTGGATCAACATGAAGTGGACTCATTGCACAATACCCAACTTGGAGTATAACTAACACCTATCTATGCTGTTATTCCCACTTTTCCGGAAGTAAATCAAAATGGGTCAACCAAGAAGTGGCAAAACAGCACCAGCGTAAGTGAGTGGGAATAGGCAACGTGGCTGCAGGAGTCAGTAAGCAGCACGTGCCCTGTACCACACCAATGCACAGTAGGGTTTTGCAAGAAGCACAAGATACAAAAAACCTTCAAACATATCCCAAGCTGATTTTGCTCTCCAGGAATACTGCATTTCCTCTCAGCTTCAGGCTAGGCAGTTGCCTCTGTCTCCACCTTCCCGTTAGCTCCTGCTGATCTGGTACACAACCTCATATCACATATTGCTCCACTACCTCCCAGTAACAGCTGTGGACAGCTGCTGTTTTTTCTGAGCTCCAAAACAGCATTTAGAAACCTCAGGAAAGTTTAAGTGTAGACAATAGCTTCAAAATGCTTAACACAATCCAAGACTGCGTTTCTGTCTGGCCCGTTGGGCAAACATCTCAAGGTTCTTTCAGCACTGAGCAAACAATAATCTCTATCTTTGTGACTGCAAAGGGGCAATCAACCCAATTAATGAGTGATTGACTTCTGCATCTAATGTACCTTTGAGGCAATCAGCTAGTACCATGCATTATGTATAATATTGACTTGTTAAACTGGGGATATTGTCATCCAGATAAATGCGGATTTTTTTTTTTAAACAGTACTTGGTTGTTGGGCTCAGGTTATGAATAGGAAAACAGTCTAGGAGTTTGCTACAAACAGCTTAGTCTCACCTTCTCACAAAACCAGCCAGAACTGACGCCGCAATTATCATGCCCAATGGTGACTCTGCTGAGAGGGCTAAGAAGAGCAGCTATCTCCACATTAAAGAGATCTGTCCTGGCACGCTCAAATTCACCTCCTTCCAAGAAAATCTTCCCGCTGTTCTTTAAACCTTTGGAGCCGTGGAGGATTACGTGGATCTTGGAGTTTGTGCCAGCTCCTCTGATGTCTCCTGTCACTACAGCAACATTGTACACAATACCTGAAGAAATCGGGAATTTGGTGAGGAAAAAAAGAAAGGAGGAAAAAAGGTTGAGAATAATAATTTTGATTGGATTTACATTGAACTCTAATGGTTTCCCACTGGTCTTTTTAACTTTCAGCTTACACACAGTGCAATGCTTCATTTGTTTTACTTCACACATACCTCTGAGAAACACACAGCTGTCTTCAGACTGCTCAAGAGAAACAGGTTTGCGGTGACAAACTCCTTGTCGCATGGCCCAGTGTAAATAAGTGTGGGTTTTTTGTCACCGTGTGGTGACGATTAGGTGAAGAAAGGCAAAGAAAATTGAATTGGCAACTAAGTCACCTGATTTTGGGAGGTACAAAGCACCAAACATGTCAGAGGATGCTGAGAGGATGAAGTATGACTTTAAACAGTGATGGCAAGATCTGTAGATTCACAGAACTCTGGAAATTTAGAGTCAGCAGCCTATAATGCTGCTGAAGCGAGCAGGACCTTCACTGACACTGTGAAAGCTGAAAGATCTCAGCAAAACAATGTTTCGGAGAGCTATTGGCCTAGCCGGAAGGAAGAAAGATATATCTGAGAAGAAGTCTATACACATTAGAGTTTTTTCTAGCTCTAACTGTTGGTCTAAGAAAGATGACGCACCTTCCTGCAAGCCTTACTCCTCAGGAGGCTCATTGACAGATATATTTTAGACCTGTGGCATGGCATCAAATTAAGAGATGTTTCTGTAACTATAGCAGTGTTTTAGGGAGCATGTATAAAGCAGCTGGGGCCCAAGCTAAGTTCTTCCTTTGATTAAATCACCCAGATATTTCGACAGGGACTTCAGACAAAGTAAAAACATCAGAACTGACTCACTTCTAAACAATCCTCTCTTTGAATTTTATGTTAAAAATTGTGTTCAAGCATGTTTTATTGTGCACGTATCTTCAAGAAAACTCACAAGAGCAGGAAAAAAAAATGCACAGTCATGAATGGTAAAAAATAAGGGAAGCTATTAGTAAATAAATTTCATTTTTTTCAGATTTCTTTCCCATCTTCCCCTAATTTTTCCCAACATGTATCCTGCAGTTAGGTCTTTTCTCTCAGACCACTTTCCTTGTGCACATGCAAGGAGGAATACAAGGACTGCAGATGTTGAAGGCCATGCAATGAAGAACAGCTGTTATGTGTGTAGTCAAAGTGTTTACCCTCTTGCTAATGAACAAAGACAGGCAGAACACTATTCAGATGGTCTTCTGCCTCGTAGGAATTGGTTTTATTGACTTAACATCCAGGTTTCTTTTAATAGAGACATAACTTTTAGTTGTCTCTGCTCTAACCGTGTTGGATAATAAAAAAGCCAGTTTCACGGCTCAGCACTGCCTTTCTCATTCTGTAAAAGGATGCGTAGTTCCCCAGTCAAGAAGCTGAAGAACAGCATGCACTACTGTGTGGCACGATGGTGCCAGTGGAAATAGCAATCCACTTTCCAAAACCTGGTGAGTGACTTGCTGAAGTACAAGTTGTATGGTACACGTTCGAGACTGCCTAAGGAACCTGAAGGTGCACAGGTCCATGGGGCCTGATGAGACGCAGCTGTGCGTCCTGAGTAAACTGGAAGACAAAGCTGCCAAACCACTCTCCATCATATTTGAGAGGTCGTGGCGGTCTGGGGAGGTCCCCATCAACAGGACAAGGGGTAACATCACCCCCATTTTTAAAAAGGTAAAAAAGGAAAACCTGGGGAACTACAGGCCAGTCAGCCTCACCTCTGTGCCTGGCAAGATGATGGAGCAGATCCTCCTCGAAACCAGGCTAAGGCACAGGGAGGTGACTGGGGACAGACAACATGGCTTCACCAAGGGCAAATCGCGCCTGACCGACGTGGTATCCTTCTATGATGGGGTTACAGCATTGGTGGACAAAGGGCGGGCAACCAACATCTTCTACCTGGACTTGTGCAAGGCATTCAACACTGTCCTGCGTGATGTCCTTGTCTCTAAATTGGAAGGACATAGATTGAACAGATGGACCACTCGCTGGATAAGGAACTGGCTCAATGGATGCATACAAAGAGTTGCAGTCAATGGGTCGATGTCCAGGTGGAGACCAGTGATGAGTGGTGTGCCTCCGGGGTCGGTACTGGGGCCGGTGCTCTTCAATATCTTTGTTGGCGACATGGACAGTGGGACTGAATGCATCCTCCGCAAGTTTCCCAACAACACCAAGCTGTGTTGTGTGGCTGACACTCTGGAGGGAAGGGATACCATTCAGAGGGACCTTGACAGGCTGGAGAGGTGGGCCTGTGTGAACCGCATGAAGTTCAACAAGGCCAAGTGCAAGGTCCTGCACATGGGTCGGGGCAATCCCAAACACAAGAACAGGCTGGGCAGAGAGTGGCTCAAGAGCAGCCCTGAGGAGAAAGACTTGGGGGTACTGCTGGATGAGAAGCTCAACATGAGCTGGCAATGTGCGCTTGCAGCCCAGAAAGCCAACCGTGTCCTGGGCTGCATCAAGAGAAGCGTGGCCAGTAGGTTGAGGGAGGGGATTCTGCCCCTTTACTCTGCTCTCGTGAGACCCCATCTGGAGTCCTGTGTCCAGCTCTGGAGCCCCCAACATAGGAAGGACATGGCTGTGTTGGAGCAGGGCCAGAGGAGGCCATGAAGATGATCCGAGGGCTGGAGCACCTCTCCTACGAGGACAGGCTGAGGGAGCTGGGGCTGTTCAGCTTGGAGAAGAGAAGGCTCCAGGGTGACCTTAGAGCAGCCTTCCAGTACTTGAAGGGGCCGACAGGAAGGATGGAGAGGGGCTTTTCACAAGGGTGTGTAGTGATAGGAGAAGGGGAAACGGCTTTAAACTAAAAGAGGGCAGATTTAGATTAATATTAGGAAGAAATTCTTCATCATGAGGGTGGTGAAACACTGGCTCAGGTTGCCCAGAAAAGCTGTGGATGCTCCCTCTCTGGAAGTGTTCAAGGCCAGGTTGGATGGAGCTCTGAGCAACCTGGTCTAGTGGAAGATGTCCCGAACCAGATGATCTTTGAGGTCCCTTCCAACCCAAACCATTTCACGATTCTATCTTTTGTCATTTGCCTGTCAGCCCCTCATCCAGCCACATCAGGTGATAAATCAGCACGTAGGTCCTGCACAGCTTCACCAGTGAGATGAGGAGGCGCAAAATGCGATGTTAGTTCAGGGACCCTCGCACAAAACAGCCTGTCACCAGCAGATGGTCCACTGCAGGTCTCCTTGAGCATAAGGCATTCAATCTTCTCAAGAAAACATGGCTAGTAGCATTATGTAGGCCTTTGTATCTTTGCATTTCCCACCATGGATTCAGACCATGACTTCACCTGTGGCTTCCGTGCCCCCAACAAGGATGTCCCTCTGGATTTTTCCATCATCTTCATCTAAAGCAAACCAGCGTCCAACTGGGAATTGGTACACACATTTATTGCCGATGTCTTCAATGATCACCTAAGAGAAAAGAAAGATCACTTAGCAAAATAATGTGGAAAAAGTAAATGTGTTACACGAGGGGGTGACAGAAGAGCAGAAGCTTGATGTACACACTCTCACCTGATATTTAATATATTCAATACTCAAGCAGTTCCCTCTCCGCTCCCTAATTAGTACTGATAGAATTTCAGACAATCAGCAAGTAAAAACCCAGCCTTTTTTCTTTTCTTTTTTTATCTAGTGAACTCAATCTGCATCTCTCGCGGTGTACGAGACCAGATGTCTCCGCTAGAGAGACCAGCTGGCTGGCCTGTCTTCCTTCTCTCCAGAGCCTGTTTGCTGGCTACTCTTCTCCATCAGCTGAACGGCAGCTCTTTGTTCTGCTTTGGGAACAGGCTGTAATCTTTCTCTCTCAGTTTTAGAGCCTTGTTATAAAATAGTACCAAGGAATTTCAGGACAAATCAAGACCATCTGATCAGCTTGCCTGACCTAGCAATACCGTGTTATCTCACTCGATTACTCCAGGATGGAACAATTGCAGACTCCAGGATGGAACAATTGCAGACTCCAGGATGGAACCATTGCAGACAGCCATGAAACCCCATGGTAAGCAGAGTTTCTAATTTGGAAGGATTTGGCTCTTGGCCCTGCTCTAGAGACAGATTCTACTGACACAAGCCAGGGAACAATCTTCCCCTTTAAGCTAGTGTTACCCACTCAAAGTTTCTTGCACCTCCTGCTGAGGCTTTTCTTACCAACATCTTCTGGCTTCCTGAAGATTGCCATAGAGTTACTGCGGTATTTTAAACAAGCAGTGAAGAGTACTGATGATTTTCAGCCAGAGAAGAAACCAAAATTTCTACTCATCTGCATGGTTTGTACCTCAGAGAAGTAAAATTCACTGTTAGGGATAGAAAGTTACCGCCACTTTCCTTTGCTTTCACAGCAAACGGAGAATCTGAAATCTGTCCTTTCCGATGGATTTGTGAAACCATTCTTTGGGAATCAGAGCTTCCCACCTGTCACTCATCCCACACTGTGCGGTTGCCTGTAGAATTACCAATTCTCATTGTACCTCCATAGACATTGACAGCAGTGTCTGCCAGGGCTGGGATTGTCAGCGTGAGAGAGCAGTGCTGTGCTGGAGTATTAGAGACTAAAATATGTGAGGTCAGGAGAAATATCAACACTCAGATTCCCCTTTACCTGCTGATCCTCTTTGGGTTGCTGTTAATATCTTTATTCATATATTTAGAAATAGAAAAGCAGCTCTGAATGTAAGCCACACTGAAAACCTAGAAAATATGAGAGGAACTTCTAATGATGCTTAGCAGGTTCATCCAGAAGGGGCAATGCTAGTGTCCCCCAATATCGGAGCAAATTAGAGAAACACAAATTAGAAAAACATCTACCAATGGTAGAAGATAATTGGGCTATGGTTTAGCCTCATTCCTTCAAGATTCCAGTTGAACTTACAAGGCAAAAGTTGCATTTTAATTAATCACAAACATAGAATCATAGAATCATTTGGGTTGGAAGGGACCAACCTTTATAGGACATCTAGTCCAACACCCCTGCAATGAGCAGGGACAGCTTCAACCAGATCAGGTTGCTCGGAGCCCTGTCCAGCCTGGTCTGGAATGTTCTCAGGGATGGGTCATCGACCACCTCTCTGGGCAACGTGGGCCAGGCTTTCACCACCCTCATTGTAAACAATTTCTTTCTCATATCCATTCTGAATCTCCCCTGTTTTAGTTTAAAACCATCACCCCTTGTCCTATTGGTACAGGCCCTGCTAAAAAGCCTGTCCCCACCTTTCTTAGAAGTCCCATTTAAGTACTGAAAGGCTGCTCCAAGGTCTTCCCTTAGCCTTCTCTTCTCCAGGCTGAACAGCCCCAGCTCTCCCAGCCTTTCCTCACAGCAGAGGTGTTCCAGCCCTGGAATCATTGCTGGAGCCTCCTCTGGCCCCACTCCAACAACTCCCGGTCTGTCCTGTGCTGAGGGCTCCAGAGCTGGACGCTGGACTCCCAGGGGTTCTTCCCTGAGAGGGGCAGAGGGGCAGAATCCCCTCCCTCACCCTGCTGCCCACACTGCTGGGGAATGCAGCCCAGGGTATGGTTGGCTTTCTGGGCTGCAAGCGTGCATTGCTAGGTTTTGTCCTGCTTTTCATCCACCAGTACCCCCAAGTTCTTCTCGGCAGGGCTGCTCTCAATCGCTTCATCCCCCAGCCTGTGTTGACACCAGGAATTGCCCTTACCCAGGTGCAGGCCCTGTTGAACCTCTTGAGGTTCACGCTGGCCTAATTCTCGAGCTTGTCTGGGTCGTTCTGGATGATGTCCCATCCCTCAAGCATGTTGACTGCACCACTCAGCTTGGTGTCATCTGCAGATTTGCTGAGGTTGCACTCAATTCCACTCTCTATGTCATTGATGAAGATATTAAACAGCACTGGTCCCAGTACGGACCCCTGAGGGACACCACTTGTTACCTATCTCCATCTGAACCTTGAGCCATTGACTACCACCTTCTGGATGCAACCATCCAACCAATTCCTCATCCACCAAACAGTCCACCTGTCAAAGCCATATCTCTCCGATTTGGAGGGAAGGGTGTTTTGGGGGGCTGGGTCAAAGGCCTACAGAAGTCCAGACAGACAACATTGTAGCTCTCCCCTTGTCCACTTATATAGTCACTCCGTCAGAGAAGGCCACTAGGATGGTCAAACAGGACTTGCCCTTGGTGAAGCAACACTGGCTGTCTCGAATCACTTCCCTGTCCTCCACAAGCCTTAGCATAGTTTCTAGGAGGATCTGTTCCATGATCTTCTCAGGCAAAGCCACATCTTGGTGGTTCTTGTGGCAGAACACAGGATTAACACGTTGGCTGCAACCAGTCACTGCTTCAGGCTTTGGGACTTAAGCAACCTAACCAATATCAAAAATCATGTCATGCAGCCGTCATCTACAATAAATGAGGTTCCTTTTCCGTGGGTTTTTCCCCTGTGTCTTTTACAGGGAGCATAACGGCTCCGTTTTAAATCTTATGCATTTTTCATGGGCAACCGACAGAATAACTTCCAGCGCAGCGTATGGTGATGGTGGAAAAACATGTGCTAATATTTGCATTTGTAATACATCAAACCACGCTATTAGCTAGGATTTACAAATATGTGGTCAGATCTTCAGTAGATTAAATCCAGCTGTGTTAAACTACTTTGGCAGAGGAAAGAAAAGTAGATCAGAGGAAAGATTCTTAGATTTCTCCTTTTAAAAAATTCCTTCAACCATTTCACTAAAAGCTGCAATACCTTCATGCCTTAGAGCAGGAGATTAAAATGAGGACAAAAGTGGGAGTGGAAAAAAAGGATCTTCGTGGCAGGTATATCTTTTTTGCTGTACCAATGATAAATCACTTAAATTTGTCCCAGCTGCAAGTCTTTGCGAACTTGCAGCGTAAACAGACTCAACAGACATTTCTTAGACTCTCCTATCTTTATAGTCTTGGTAATGAGTTAAGGCAACAGAGTGAGAAGGGGCTTGGAGGCTCCGGCTTGGAGAATTCCCTCGCATCTGCCAAACAAGCCGCAGTGACTAAGACAGGAGAAATGTTATTAGAGCAGGCAAATTCAGGTCTTAACAACTGGATTTTCTCACTGCCAGATAGTCGCCTGAGATGTTCGACAATTTACCTAAACGAAGAGTGTCTCTCGTTTTCTAACTACCCAGTTTGAATCTGTTGCAGCTGATTTAGATGCACCACATTGGCATACACCAGGCTGCTGCCAGTGCTTCTTCAGCCTTGCTTTCCTCTGCAGAAAAAAAAAGTGCTGGAGACGATACTTCTGGAAATGTGAAAACTTCATTTGTGCCTTTCTCATTAACCAGGAATCTGTATTGTCAGCAAACATCCTTGCATTTCTTGGCATCATACCACTGAGAGGGTAAAAAGTGGGACATTTTGTCCCATAATATGCTTATGTTAAACATCTCAGGAGTAACTAACCTTTTCTAGGAACCAGCCAGCAGAGCCACCCTTGTTATTATGACCTATATTAATTTTCCTTAACCTTCCCAAATTCGGAGCATCGAGTGTGAACTTGTCCTCTGCTCCCTTTTCGAAGTTGTCTTTGTCATTGTCCAGTTTCCTCACACCTGAGGAAAAATAGAGAAAAACCAAGGGGGAAAGGGTTACTGGCATATGTGTGTTTAACTGAAGAAATATTTAGGAATGTCACCACCAACCTAATCAAATATTCTCCAGGTACCAGGTCTCTACAATCAGGATTCACAGTAAAGGCTGATGACTTTAAGTTCTAATAAAAAGGTACCTTTTCTTGAGCACACAAAAGAGCAGGATTTTCACTCTAATGTCACAGTCACTTACAGCTCTCAAAATTTTCAGATATATATATATCCAGATGGCTTTTGCATAGTTGTTTTTTTTTTTTTTATACAACCATATTTCCCTTTTATTTTTAATGTCTTTAAAAATCTCCAAATTGTTTAAAAAAAGGCTTTGGTCACAAGCTGCAGATTTTGACATTTCAAGACACAGGATTCTTTGCTTCATCACACAGGAAGGATTTATTTTCAGACGAGGACCCAGCGAGGGCTATTCGCTTTTCCTGGTCTTTCCTTTGTGAAAAGTATTAAAGCGCTGACCCCGGTTGCAACTGACGCTGCTCCTGTGTGAGCAGGATTGAACCTGCCCAAGGCACCAGTGCAGGGAAAGGTGTTGGAGGGCAGTTCACCCCACTTACCTTAGAAAGAGATGAATCATTTTTTGAGATGTTATTTCTCTGTGTGGATATGACAGAGTGCCTGAACAACCAGCTTAGATTTAGACTCCCTTTCAGATGTCTCCAGAGAGATTAGATGAATCCCCTTGTAAAAGTCTGGAGAATTAATCAAGGATGAGACCTATCCACCAGATTTCATAATCTGTTCAAGGACACTTGGCAGACATCATATCATTATTTCTTGGATTTGACAGGATAGGTGCAGTACAGAAGAGAGAAAATATTTGTTCTCTGGGTCTCCAGGAATTTCCACCCACTCTTCTCCATGGCATGACCCGGAGAGTTTGGTCTGGGCTCATCTTTTATTATTATTCAGTTAAAAATACTCAAAAATAAAATAAATTTAAGTTCCTAGACCACTGTTGCAGTACAATCTACATTTAAAAAAAAAAAAGATACCACCATTAATTTAAAGCCAGCTAATATAAATCACGGTTAGATTATCTTTCTAAATGGCCAAGCAGGCTCAGCCACAGCCTTTAGCACACGGAAGGACAGCATTATCCACCCAGGTACACAGACAGATGTGACATACAGCTCTCATTGCATGCACTGTAAATACACATTGGTGTTGGATCACTCAGCAGACTGGCACTTACTGCACTACTGGTTTATACTGGTGATTGATGTGGCATTTTCCCAGGGTTTGGGTTTCTTGGTGGTAGGTAACTTCAGTCATGCTCACAGCCCAGCTACACCTGCTGCTCTGCAGATGCAGCTTCCAGGAGCTGTGGATGTGAGAAACCCCAGAGCTAACAACACCATTTGTTGTGCCTTTCACTCAAGCCAAATTATTCTGCATTTGCCAGATTGCCGCTGTCTGTTGTTCAGATCGCAGGCCTGCAGAGCAGGAAGAAATATTTTAGGAAATTATTTGCATTTGAATACCTGTATCTCCTTTCTCACCGAAGATATTAATGAAGACATCCGCATCTGTTCCACTGCCGCTAACTTCACCAGTAAAAACTCGGACCACGTATTTGTTGACTGCAAGGAGAGAGGCAGAAATCCCAGTACGTTAATAACTCAATGGTTTAATACAAAACACAATAGCACAAACTAATTCAGGTGGTGCTGATGCTGTCTTGAAAGCATGTCTGAGCCACGGCTTCTGGATCCTGCACACTGACCCTCCCCTCTACAAGAGGAATAAAATCCATATACAGAGCTCTGACACGAGGTACTCGCTGCCCAGGGCAAGAGGAACAGATCACTCAGTTCCTGACCTTGACATTGAAAGCTGAAATAGGTGAGAGGATGGTGCAAATTTTGATGTTAATACATGGCCATTAAATGAACTCAGACCTAAATACCAGCCTTGTTTTTTCAGAATGCAAATGAGTTACAGAGCCACACTCCTGCCCAAGCTCAGACCTGACCCCTCTGGTCCGAATGCTATCCAAAAGTTATTTTTGTAGCTTAGCTTATATTAAGCCTGGCTGGTAACAACAAATATTTTGAGGAAAGGTCAGTCACACCACACAAGCACAAAAAATTGAAGGTGACCATCCTGTTGTTCTGCCCAGGTCAAAAAAAAAAAAATCCAGTCCTTTCCATTTAATGGAGAAACAGGAGTCATCAGACCTGTTGGAGCAGGACCAGAGGAGGCCATAACAATGATCCGAGGGCTGGAACCCCTCTGCTGTGAGGAGAGGCTGGGAGAGCTGGGGCTGTTCAGCCAGGAGAGGAGAAGGCTCCAGGAAGACCTTCAGTACTTAAAGGAGACTTCTAATAAAGATGGGGACAGGCGTTTTAGCAGGGCCTGTACCAATAGTACATGGTTTTAAACTAAAAGAGTGGGGTGATGGCTTTAAACTAAAAAAGGGGAGATTCAGACTGGATATAAGGAAGATACTGTTTACAATGAGGGTGGTGAAACCCTGGAAACATTCCAGACCAGGCTGGACAGGGCTCTGAGCAACCTGATCTGGTTGAAGATGTCCCTACTCATTGCAGGGCAGCTGAACTAGATGTCCTATAAAGGTCCCTTGCTGCTTCTGCAAAAGGGACAACAACACAGGCCATATAACATATACCTTCCTTGCAGAAACAAAACTTTTTGCAACATAATCCATGGTGAGCAACTTTTTCCCTTTGGCAGGTGCAAAGGTAAGGGAGAAGCTTTTCTGGGCTTCTCAGCCAACAGCAGAAATGAATTCCCTCAGGAGGTACAGACCACCACAAACCCTGGGTCACCTGCCTCCTCCACCATAATCAGTGTATATTAAAAATTATTCTAAAAGACAGCAGACACTTTGGTGCACATGCTTCCCCTGAGGCAGAGGATGTGAGAGCAAGCGGATGAGAAGCGACTGTCAGACCATCCCCTGAATTATAAAGACGCGCTCAGCTCCCAGGGTGAGGAGTACAAGGGCAGAGCCCGAACAGAAGGGAAAATCACCTATCATGGTTTAATGAACGTGGTCTGAAAAGGCTAAAACTCGAGCTGACATTCTTGGCACCCCATCACAATACATGCCGTTACAAATAGAATAATAATGATAAAAGTGAAATAAATACCAAACAACAAGAAAGAGGAGGACAGAGCCAGGCTCATGCAAGGGAGAAAATGCCTGAATGTTTCTCCTTAACTCTTTTGCTTCAGTTTGTAGAGCTCTTAAAACCTGCTAGCGATATGCCAGCACCAAAGGATTTAATTTGCATTAGCCAAGGATGGAGGAAGTGCAATTTACAACTCCCATTTGGCCACTAAGCTGCTTTAACTATAACTGACCCGTTGTACTTTGGGATCTTTAATCACAGACTACACTTTTCAAGAAGCTTTGCTCCTTACACCTCCTCTACAATATTTATTCTGATGTCAGTGATTAATTTTCCACTTCACTTTCAGGGGCCAGAAGAACCCAATGGAATAGCAGGATCCACCAAAGGACAAGCATCAGCAGTTGAAGTTAAATTATCCTTGTAGGATCAGGCTTTATGCCTCTGAAGTATAGACCAGAAGGATGCCTAAACATATGTAGAGCACCAAGGAGGACACGTAGACAACAAATCTATGAAGTGCAATCAGCAGCAGCAACCAAAACCAGGGCAGGAAGGGCACCTTCAGCTTCTGCAAGAAATACATCTGGTCAGCCAGAAAAACCCTGGTAAAATTGTTTGCCAGATCCAATGTCTTGAAAAGTTTTTCAGTGTCACTATATCTCGAAACTAAGGTATGTAATGACATCATTTGCCAACTTGCTCAGAACACCAAGTACACCCAAAGGCTCTCTACACACATGACGCTGCTGTCAGTGTGAGCGCAGAGATGCTTGTGATGGTGCTGGGTCCTGAGCCCACAGAGCTGGGCAATGAGTTAGGTTATTACTTTGGGCTGGTGGCAATCACAGGGCACTCTGCTGCAAGGGTTTTATGTTGTGCCCTAAAATATAAGGAAGGCTGTGGTGCATGAGTGCATGGCATGTACTCACATGCCTCTTCTCCATGCTCCTTGCAGATGTGTTTCCACAGACAAAGCTACTCCAAGAACGTCAGTGGTCCTTGGCTTAAATCACAGCATATCCCTGCTTCATGGAGCACAGGATCATGCCTAGTGTGGGCTCACCAGGTTTTCCCCATAATATTTTTCATATGTTCGCAATTCTGATACTGTGTGCATGGAAGCCAGTCCCTGTAACTGCCCCACTCAGCTCTGTGTGCATGACAGTTTTAGTTCCTTCATCTTCAGGAAACAAACAGGATGAACCCTGAGCCATGCTGATTTTTTGCTAGTGCTCTCTCCCTCTCTAAGCAATTCAACACTCAGCTGCAGCAGAGAGAGTAGCTCTTCATTCTGCTCAGAGGTCCTTCTGTGCTTCATACATCAGCACATCTTACAGAATTACATGGTGGATGTGCAAATTTAAATAAAAAGCGATGCTACATCTCAAAAAGACAGCAAGGATTCAGCTGCTAGAAGCATGCAGGAAAAGGCTGTCATTGCAGCCAAGCAGAGCTCTGGCTGAAGTCAAGCGCTCTTCATTTTAAGCATGGGTGGATGTTGTTCCCTATTCTGTAAGCCCTTAATCATGCATTATTTAAAACAGTAACATCATCTTTTTGAAAATACCCACTAGGCTTTTTTTAATCTCAATACATGGCTCTGAGTTCATCTGCAAAACAGAGATCAAGATGTTGCCTGGATATTTTTTTTTGTTCTGAATGCTTCTCCTAGCACTGGGAACATGCAAAATGCTAATGTGTTGCTGGTAAAAGCTGTGACTCCATCTAGCAGTGCAGGCTCTCTGCAGCACAGGCACGGGGAGGTGAGCTTTCTTAGAAGTAAAATTAGCAGCTTCAGAGGCACGAACTGCAAGATGCCAAGGGCAGAAGAGCTAACAAAAATTCAGTAGCAACAGCAGTATTTTCTGCTGCCTTCCCTTGCCCCACTGCAACACACAAGTGCAAGTGTCCTGTATGCACCTTCCTTTTCCCTACAGCAAAGTGTCTGCTCTGCTAATGACAATTCAGCTGCCCCTGACACCTCTCATCCAACATGCTGGCACACACAAAACTGTCCCAAAAAGCTGCATTAATTTAGCAGAGGTGTGACAGCCAAGCAGCTCGTCTGTTACTAATCAACTCAGCCACAGATTTCAACAGCTCAGAGGGAAGATTAATATTGCACTGTGGGTTAGAGTCAAGCCTTTTCCGCCAACACCCAGGGGTTTATTTTGGTGAAGGGCTGTGATGCCACAGGCACTCCCAGCACTGCTCCCAGGGGATGATGGGCACAGGGCTGCAGCCTTCCTACGCCCCAGTATGCCCCATCTAGGCTAGCCCCACTGCCATCTCATCCCAAGGAGCCAGGGTGCAGCACTAGCCCAACAGCTTGCCCAGGATCTTTTTATCCAGCCCCAATTTCCCTGGGTGCTCTCGTGCAACCTCTCTCCTGCCTCCAACCATGGAAAATGCATGGGCACGTCCCAGCCAAATCCTTCCACCTGCCAGCCACAGCTGACTGCTCAGCCATGTGACATTCATCTGTTAATGCCATTTATTTAGCAATATAATATCACGGTCACCTGAAACACCACAGGATGGAATTGCCTAAAGAAATCTCACCACTGATATTATTTGGGGCATTAGATAGCGTGTTTATGCACAAGCTGCTAAGTTTGTAGCGGCAGGAGCACAAGGTGTAGGCAAGGAAACAGAAAGTCAACCATGCTTCATTACCTAGAGTTATCACCTCCTGAAGGGCACAGTGAATTCCCTGCGAGACGTCCCTGCCTACCACCCTCACGCACGACCTGCCGTGGAGCAGGGCAGCAGCACAGCATCCAACAACCAAGAAATGCCACAGCCTTCAGCAGCAAAACACGCTGGGTTAAAAGCGGGGAGCTAAGTCGTAGGCAGAGATGGATTCTTCTCATAAGACAACTTTTAGCAATTACCCTTCTGTTTTCACAGTGCTCCCAAGGGTGACGATGTTTAAGATCCATCCTGTACTGCTCAGCACTGAGCAGCCAGATTTTAGAAGACAGAGGAGCGGAACGGGTAAGGGAGAGGCACTGCTACTGCCTCTGAATTGTTGCTGGCAAGGAAATACATTTATGGTTAGTATGAAAAGCAAAAAGAATTGCTGCTAGAGGCAGAGGCGGGGGGATGGATCTGCAGGCAAGGCACAGTTTCAACCTGAGTCTGCCACAGCCTCTTTGCACGTGCCCGGGAAGGTGGTTTAACGTCCATATGCCTCCGTTCCTCGCTGTCAGATGAAGTCAGTCATTCCAGCCCACAAGAAATTGTCTGACAAAATCTCTTCTTGATGGGAAGCGCTGACTTGCCAAAACGGAAGCTCCTTTACACCACTTCTGGCAGCCTATTCCTCAGTGACAGCTAGAGTTCTTGGTCAGAGCAATCTTAACTGGTCAGATGGCCTATGGTTAGGGCACTAAGCTGGGATCTGGCATCCCAACACACTTGATTCACGGCAAGTATTTGAATTTAGTTCTTGTCTGTCCTGGGAAAGAGCCCATCCCACCAGGCTAATGCCACCTTCTCCTCAATCAGCTTCTCCTGACCTTCTGGCAGAGACGCCTTACTGCATTTTCATACAACACAGCATTGTCTCTGGAGTCTCTCAAACACTGCAGAGAAGAAAACTCACCCAGCCCTAATCACTACACCTCTCTCAACTGCAGTAGCAGGAACCCTAGAGACAGCTACTCTTAACAAGACGTAACGAGAACCTAAAGGAACCCTGTAAAAGCAGAGGAGCCCTGCTGAGTTCGCCAGGAGCTATCTCTGTCTCAGATGCATGGCCTGTTCTCGCACAAAGTGACTGCACACAGCGGAGAATGAATTTCTTCCACCCATCCTGTTGCAATAGGACAAGGAGTACTAGCTTTAAACTAAGGGAAGGTAGATTTACACTAGATATAAGGAAGAAATTTTTTTACCATGAACGTGGTGAAACACTGGAACAGATTGCCCAGAGAAGTAGTGGAGGCCCCATCCCTGGAAACATTCCCGGCCAGGTTGGATGGGGCTCTGAGCAATGTGGTCTAGTGGAAGATGTCCCTGCTCACTGCAGGGGGGGTGGGCTAGATGACCTCTAAAGGTCCTTTCCAACCCAAAGCATTCCATGATTCTATTTTATGATTCAACGAAAGGGTTGAATTCAAAGGGTGAGTTTAGTGCTTGAGAATAAATCATCTCTGTCAAGAGTAATTAACAACTATCTTTCCTAATGAGCTGCACCTTCAGAGGTGGTGCACATCTCCTTAAACCGAGGATTCAAACTGCAAATGCAGATTACAAGCACCCTTGGAGCATGGAGGGTGTTAATGAAGAAAGAACTTCACATTGCTTTTGGCCCTGACCCCTCCAAAACGCAATGTTAGCTGAGGAGGAATGCTGAAGAGCCTGTGCATGGCTTTGGGGTGCACATCATCAGAGGCAGCACCAAGGATGCAAGGCTGGTGTGACCCTGGATCAGCACTTCATTAGTCTCAGAAGACCTTTCTAAAAGTGTGTTAAGAAAGAGATATTATTGCTGCGCCCCACAGAGCCAGAAGACACAGGAAAAGGAAACAATTGTGTTTGCTCTGCTGAATCATAGGCTGGAAAAGACGTCTAAGATCAGCAAGTCCAACCACCCACCCAACAACACCATGCCTACTAAACCATCTCCCAAAATGCCGTATCCACACGCTTTTTGAACCCCTCCAGGGATGGGGACTCCACCACTGCCCTGGGCAGCCTGTTCCAATGCCTGACCACTCTTTCAGTAAAGAAATTTTTCAGTATTGCATTATCCTCAACCGCAGCCTCACGCCCCTCCTATAAGGAACTTGGGCACATGGTCTCCCCATCCAGCCCAGAGACAATGAGATTTAGCCTGATTTTTTGTGGTTTTTATGTGAAATCAAAGCATGCATCGAAAGAGTTAATATATTAGGATTCAGCCTGGATCATCCCTCTGCAAAGCCTGTGAGAGGCAATCTACCACATGCAGGAGTCTTTGCTTGTAGGATATGCTAAACTCATGTTCCTACTGTGACTTCAAAGTGATGATGACATTTTGAAGCCAACTTTAAATGACCTTGCTCAAGAGACAATAGCAGTTTAGTTGCAGAGGCATGGAACCTAGCACAGGGCAACCCACCTTGTAACAGCAGCACAGAAATCCTTGTTCATCTAATTCTCCAAGATTTCTCATTATTTTTCATTAGTTCAGACTGAGGGTGGGAGCCCGCGGAAAAAAAAGGCAGACATTTCACAAAAGAAATATCTGCTTCCTGCTTTCCTCAGATCTCCTATTATCAAAATCAGGGAAATAACTGAAAATAACCTCTTGGCTAAAACATTTCTGATCAGAATGAAGAGTAAAATAATTTTACAGTATTATTTAAAATCATATTGTTATCACTGTAGTTCAGTCTTGCTTTGTACAAATAATATGTTCAAATCAAGTTACATTATTTCAGAACTGATAGTTGATATAATTGCAATATCTGGACATAATTGGTCAAAATTATCCCCTGTCTTCATGAATGTGCTGTGCTATCAGTTTTGCATTGGATACGTATAGATCTATATACTAGCCACATACAGAGATGTCTCCTGCCTCTCCAGAATTTTTTCTTGTGAAACACATGACCCTTTATATGAATTACAAATCTCTATTTCCATCCTGCTTCGGAGCTTTGTGCATCTTGTCTTCCTTGTGGTTTACAAGTCACCAGGGTTTCTTTTTATTTCTATGTCTTAATTTCGCACTGCCCTTACTCATCTTTAGAGACAAGGCAACAGGCAACGAATACATTACAAGTAAAGTGTACATAGCTAACTTGTTTTGCACATGGTAATACAAGATGGGCAAAGTTTTCAGAGAGAGTAAAATTCTTATTAGACCAACTGAAGAGGGGAAAAAAAAAGACAACATTTTTGGATACTCAGTGTGCCACATAGCATGACAGGGGTTTATGCCCCCATTGTTATCAAGTGGATACTAAAAGATATTACTCCCTCTACAAACCTTATTTATTGAATAACTCAGCATGCAGCAAGACCTCATCCTTAATACAGGGGTTATTCACCTTTATTCAAAAGTAAACAACTCATACTTATTTCATAAATATATTGAGCTGCATTTTCCTGTGCTGATTATACACTTCCAATTCTCAATGTAAAAAAAGATGAGTTTTGATGAGCAGGTAACACCTATTAATATTTCCCCCCCCCCAATAATCTTTTTAATTTTTCTGATGATGAAAGTGTCCAAAATGTGACACCTCATTTTGAAGCACAACCCAGGGGAGACAGGAAAGGGACCAATCCCACTCCCCAGACCTGATGCTTTATAACACGAGGCTGAAAAGCCCTCAGGGCATCATGGACCAGTGTTGTGCATCCAAAATCCTGCTCCTTATCAGAGCTTCCAGCACCACTATGCTATTGAGAAACATTGGTCACAGCTTCAGTTTGGATCCAGTCCAGCCCTTAGAGACACGCGTAGCCCGTTGGGACAGGAAGCATTTAGCTACGACTCAAAGTCAAGCATGTGCATCAATATCTGCTGCCCCAAGCGCATCCTCAAGCCACAGCCAGGTCGGTGCCTCATAAGTCAACCAACGTGAAAACTCTGTGCAATGAACTCTGAAGTCTTAACACAAACTTCCTTCACAGAGAAAAGAAATAACACAGCTCACATTTCCAGCTCAAATATATGAGTTTTAGGTCCTAGTGGATCTGAAAACCTCGGAGAGTATCCAGGGCGTGTTAACTCCACACGTGCTTGTGCAGATGCTCTCAAGAGCACACCAGACAGAGAAGTCGAGCACTGACTTCTTCATGTGCACAGACAGTCTCTGTAAGACCTTCATGGAGTCCCTTTCCTGCCTTTGAAGGAAATTGTTCTGTGGTCTTCACTCTGCCTGTGGTCTTCTCTTCTGACCCACCATGAACAAAAACTGTCCATGTCTTCTTGGGTGACCTCATTAACTCTGCCCCAGACAAGGACAGATCAAATGATTCAAAAAAATTGTGAAAGACTAATGGATAGGGGTGACCTGACAGGACAAGGGGCAATGGGCACAAACTGAAGCAGAGGAAGTTCCGTCTGAACCTGAGGAAGAACTTCTTCCCTCTGAGGGTGATGGAGCCCTGGAACAGGCTTATATTATTATTATATTAATAATAGCAAAAAACAATAGGTAGCCAAAGCCCAGTACTTTTAAGTATGGAAAAAATAAAGGCAATGCTGTTGTGTTGGGTGCTCCCATTCTCAAGGTCTGGATGTGCCATGCATTGTGACTGCCCAGGTCCTCAGCACTGCGCTGTGTAACGCAGCCGTTGTAAACACATTCGTTATTGATGGGCCAAATAAGACTAACCTTTACCCAGGAAAAGCAGAGTATTGAAGAGTTTTACAGTCTGATGTCACACACACAGCTCTGTCCTACTGTGAATATGCAGCCTTGGAAGAGTTTGACATGAGCTGCGGTCCCACGCACATTTATAGCCCATTGTGCCCAATCTTAAAACAATTTCAGGGTGCTGATGGCCAAAGAGCCAGTTGGAAATCAGCCCTTGGCTCCGAACTTCATTTACAACAGGCAGTTTGGCAAGACTTGACTAAAATTTGACAGGTTAGCATAAATTGCAATTGCACTGAAGTCTGAATTAATTTTTAGGTGCCTGTGCTCTTGAACATGGTTTTAAGGACCAAGTGAGTAAAAGCCCCCTTTGCAAATAAATATTGCTGCTTTCTCTCAATAGAAGAGTGAGTACAGATAATTATTTTAATTAGGGAGAGATATCAAGGTTAATCAAGAACAGTCAATACGTGTTGGTGAGACCTAACCTAACTTTTTCCCCCATTCTGAGGAAAACTGGAGGTCACACTGTTGAGAGCGTGGACTAACCTCAACCAGCTAGATAGTAATAACAGCCTGCCGTTACCCCAGCGAGAAGATGACCCTTAGATAATTAACATATCACCTAACCTGACCAAATCTCAGCTTCTTTTATGAACGAGGACAAAATGTAGTCCTGGAAAAATATTCCGGTATGACATCTTGGGATGTCCTTCAATCTACCTGAAGACCAAATCTCAGGACTCCCTGTTTTACAGCTGGGTGTTCAAAGCTGTAGCCATCACACACAAAGGGATGGAGAAAGACATGGCCCTAGGGTCCCACGTGCAGAGGGTTTCCATGGGCAGTGCCATGCCTGGCTCCAAGGGATACCTTTCACTCCAGTGGGATAGCCATCATGGTGCTCATGCCACAATCTGGGCTTAGACTGGGGCTGCAAAGTGCCAGGGAAAGCAGGGTGAAGTCCAGTCCAGTGAGAGTCACCATGGGGTGGGAGACACAAAGGTCTCTCCACAGAGTGGTACAAGCTATTCAGATCTGCAGACAAGTCTGCAGATATCAAACATCAGGCTGGAAACTGGCTCCCATATTTCATTTGCTTTTGCGTCTCTGCTGGGTCAGTAGTTCTTATCAGCACAGCTACAAGCTATTACGAAGGCTCTCCTCCCCCACCGCTTTGGTAGGACATCAGACACCCTCAGAGCGATCCAAAACCTGCAACACTCAAAGGAAAACCATCCTTGCATAGAGGTTCAGCTGCAATCATACAGTCCTAAGGTTTCATAAACTCAAGCCAAGTAGCATAAGGCCAAATAATAGCCCTTCCTTGTAATTAATACCTGTAATATAAATTAATCCAGGCTGCCAATAGCAGCTGCTGAGTAAATAAGAATCTGTGGCACTATCACTGTCAAAAGGCCATGGGTATATGATGCCGTGGATGTGAATACAGGCAATAGAGGATCATTCATGCAGGAACACTTAAAATGTAACCTGTTCTCCTTGCGAAATGTGTGACATTCAGCAGGGTACCAGACAAGAGCCATTTTATTCAGATAAGTAAATGAAATCACTCAGACATCTGCAATCACTAAGTATTTCTGTCATCCTTGGTAACTCTGTTTGGATCATGAAAAGAACTGTACTTTGGTTTTGCGTGCATGTCCAATTTTTCAGTTACATGTTGACCATTTTTTGGAACATATTCTTTTCTATATTTTTTAATAATGCCTTTGTTTTTTTCCTTTAAATTAACTTCTTCAAAACTCACGGTCCTTCAGGGATTCTCTGGTTGGCCTGTGCTCCTCACCAAGAAAGATTTTGAGTCTCTCCATAGCTTGGTAGATTTTGGTCCAAGAACCAACAATCCCCTTCAAATATGCTTCAAATGCCTCTACAGAGCTTCAACAAAGCAAACATATGACAAAAAAAACATTTAATTTTTCTCTAGTCCATATCCCACACACATCACAGAGTAGACACGCACCCCAGCAGTGACCTCCAGTTCATGAGAGGAAGGTAGCTCCTCATGACAAAGACGAGAAAGCTCTCCAGAGGAAGATGAAAAGCTGAAGATGTTGTAAGGGAGGGAACATGGAGGAAACTTGGTTGGTTACCTCCAAAAACATGCCCGACTGTGGCATTAAATGGAGCATGAAAGCAAAGCACAAGACTAGGGTCTGTGACAAGAGTGCACGGTGGTTTACAAAGAAGAACTGAAGAAAAAAGGGGAACAGTGATTGAAGACACATGATCCAAAAGGAGAAGAGTATGGCACTGAACACTACTAATGGGAGCATGGACTTATGAGGGAGTAACTAATCTTTCTTTACAGGCACATAAAATCACCAAACCACATTATTATTCATTTGTCTAAGTAGCCTAGAGAATATTAATACTCAAAGAGTAAACACCACTGTTTAATCCATTTGAAAAAAAAACAAAAAAACAACCAAATTTAGAGCAAAAGACTTGTATGTACAAGGAAAATCATATCACAACCTCGTTTCAGACCTTTATGGATCCAGAGAGAGCCAAATGAATTCAGATAAATTTATATTTGCAGTTGACAGTTCACCTCAGCAGCCTGGGAATGTTTATCTTTCATTAATTATGGTTCAAGGGGAATTGCAACCTGAGATATCTGAGCTAACCCTCTCCTCTTACAGATTCAGACCTGCCACCTGGAAGGCATCCAACCCTTCACCCGTGCTTCTGGCCTCAGCCCAGCTCCCTGCCTTTGTACACATGGCCACAGACATCCAGCATGTGCCATTCAAAAGTGGGCTTTTCTATCTGACAAAGGCGATGAAAACAGACACATTTCTGACAAATGCCCGGTTAAATCTCTTCTTTCATACTTTTAAGGCAGGAGGCAATCTTGTTTGCATTTGTCCTGGACCAAGCACATAGTGAGCCGTTGATCTATAACCCAAAACCCAAAACTACTTCTCCAGAAGAGCAAGGGCTCGGGACTAGCTTTTCAGCTGGTGATATGCAAAGTTGCTCCAGCAATTTCATTGGAGCCGCACTGCTTTTCACCAGCTGAGGGTTTAGCCCACAAATCTTTTCCTGCTGAGAGACAGGTGTTGAACAGGATGGAGGAAATCGCATGTCCTCCTTTGAATCATCTCTCCCAGGCAGGAGCAATAATAAATTCAGACAGACTTACATAATTTAAAGATCTATTAAGATTGATTTGTTGACTTTCTACTCAAGGGAACCTCAAGTTAGTTGTGTATTGCTTTGACTCATCCACTACGTTCTCCGGACTCCTCCTGCCCCCTCGAGTGCCCTTAACTCTTTCATTTCACAAACTGAAAGGAAAAAAGAGCAGCAAAGGACTTTGGCACACACAGCCCCAGCAGTAACTGGGTAGGGTTTTGGCAGAGCATCTCCAGACGTTACCTCATTCCCCTAAGACAGTTACCCTAGAGAGGCCTGCATTTATAAAATGCTCCCACATACATTTCTTGTTGATGGATATTATTTGTGCATGCTAACTCAAACGCAGTATCCTTTAATACTTCCACCTTCAACATACTGGAACTGTTTTAGGAGGTCCTATCTTAATAGGTCAAAATTATTTAACAATTCTAGGGCAAACAGTGTCACGGTGTATTGTTACATTGTTAACTTCAAACAGAATCTCAGTATAAAAAAAAACACTTTGCCCTTTTAGAGCACCTAGCAATGCTCAATGCAGTGTATTAAGGCTGGCAAAAAACTATTTTTATCAAAATAAAGCTCCTAAGTGGTTGTATCAACACCACTAGTGCAAGAACTTTACTACTTACTCTCAAAAAGATGTGATACTATCAAAACCACAAGTTTCCCCTCGTGTGCACCAAACTATACCTCTCCTTTCCCCCAGCCCTGTGGCTAGTGGCGGGGGTACTTCACTTTTCACGCCCAAAATTCAGCTCCCAGAAAGGAGCGGTGCATTTGTGAGGTGATCAGGAAAACACGACTCGGTTTCCTCATTAGCACTTGCAGATAAACTGCTGACATACCACCTGAGGCTGCTTTGCTGGCTCCACTTTCACATCTCCGTCGTCCTCCCACTCACATTACGCGCACTATACATCACCACATGGCCTACACGTTGATATCAGTTTGGGAGTACATGTCTGGTTTGCAAGCTGTCCTGGCTTCATTTCAACATCATTAGCTTAAAACCTCTCTGAAAAATGGGCACCAGTTCAATATGGATTTCATATACATACAGTAAAATAGCATAGAATTACAGCGAGGGGGTTGGTTTGTTTATGAAAATCTCCTGTGGGTCGTCACCAGAGCCTGGACACACTTAACTTTGTTCAAAGAACTGCAACCATGCTGCCTCTTCTGATGGCACAGAATCTTCCAGGATGGGATGCCTCCTATCTATGTGTAGCCATTTAGTCTAATTTAAATTACTCATCGTGGATCCTTCAGAACTCAACCAGTGAGCAGAGCTTCTCCAAATAGTGATTAATCCCACCCTGAGATGTCAGGACTGGCACTGGAAGAAGGAATTACCCTCTGGAGGCACCTTGCATCTTCCTGTTTCTCTCTTCACTGACTATAAGGAAAACTCAGATTAGCTTAGACTACATGATTACTTTTTATGTGGCTGAAGTCGTGTGAAAGCAACCCTGTCCTTTCTGACAAGGCACCGGAAAGTTGAGCTTTTTGGAAAACCCTTACTTTTGGGCACATCCATGGGATTCAGGCTGCCGATGAGGTCTCTGACGTACAGTCCATCGCCGTCCTCCTTGCTCAGCCAGTTGTTGCAGGGGAAGTAAAACCGGAGGTGAGGTCGGTTCATGTCAGTCACGATCACGCGGTCAAGGAACCAGCCTGCATTCAGTCCGGTGTTATCATGCTCAATCCTAGAGGAAGAACAACCCTAGATTTAGTATTTTCATGAAGACTGGCCAGCAGCACCATAATTTTGTGAAATATCTTATATTAGGCACAACTATACACCAAATGCCTACCATACCTAGCTATCCAAAGTGTTTCATAGGATTTACGGGTTTTCACAGGGTATTTTGTAAATAACATTTGTTTTTATATATATGTGTCTGTGCAGATATCATAGGGGCATATGCAGGCTATTGTCTGCAAGGGGATGCACACAAACATACACACACCTGCGTGTTCATTCAGCATATTCATTCATTAACCTTATACTGCAAAGCTAAAACATAAGTGACTCTCCTCCCACCCTATATCCCTTCTGCTCTTTTCTCTTCTTGCTTTGTTTTATCCGCCTCTTCCCATTTCCCAGCTTTGTTTGTACTACTTACTAATTTTTAATTTTACATAGGTCAGTCAGATGGTGGTTAAAGAAAATAATCATAATTTACATTATACTAATTTAGCAAAAGAGGATAGCAAACCCCATTTACCTCCATCCAGACAGAAAAACAGTCCTAAAGGCCTTGCTCCGTGATTGCATGTGACAGAAATACAATTCTTGGTGGGAAGCGTGGAAAGTTATAAGCAATACCGTAGGTGATTTCACACTTCAGTTAAAATCTTGGACAGTAAACAAGATTTTACCACCCCTTAACTTCACCTTGATAGAAGCCTGTTAATGAATAATGAATAAAACATGGCAACGCTAAAACCTCTACAGGCCGTCATTTGATTAGCACCTCACGGAGCTGGTACCATGGTAGTAAGTTTGTGCGGGTACCTGATCTTCTTTATTTGTCCGACGTTGTTGGTTTTGACTCGGAATACATCTGTTTTGCTCCTCTCAAAGGCCGTGCTGCTCCTGTAATACACATGCACCAAAAGCTATGGTAAGAAAATGACAACCTTGCCAGCAAGCACATGTGGTGGTCTGACAGAGCGCTAGGGTTTAAGGATGAAGAAATGTAATTCCTAGCACTGGAAAATCCTACTTTTCAATGTCCTTTTTCCCATGACAAGTTTCAGATGCTCTAAGTACTGACATTGAACAGACTTTCTCCCTTCTTGAGGTCTAAGAGTCCTTCCAGAAGCTGAAATGGAAGCTTTGGGGGAAATGCAATGCTGGCCCAAGCAGATGCAAACCTTGGATCACATTCCATATCACCTCCAAGAATAAAATATGACAAAGGTTTTTCAAAATCCTCAGCTAATCACCCATAGGGATAAAAGCTAGGACAGTCTGTAAGACTTTCCCAGCAGGGAGTGGCTTTCAGAGGTTTCTGAAAGTAATCTTTGGTGAAGTTACTTCAAGATAACATCAATGAAGCAAAAATTACAGGAAGAACTCTTACTCTTTGCTAACACCACTTGTGTGGTTCCTCAGCTCTGCTAGCCCACCCATCGGCTGCTAAAACATGGGGGTAAGAGCAAAAGACACAGGGAAGTTGTCAGCTTCTCCCCTCCAGGGTGACTGGAAAGTGCTCATCTGGAGTGATCGAATCTGAGCTTCATTTTGCACTTGTCAACCAGCCTGTGTCAGCCAACTGACATGGAAGGCCCTGGTGAATCCGGATCCCTGCACACCCACCTCAGTTGCTCTACAGGCCCTCAATATGTTTTTCATCCCTGTTTTCTACTCCCAGAGTTGTCTTCTTCTGCCATCCTAGCCTCAAGCAAACCTGCTCTTGGTGATGGAGCAAAGGGGCTCTGCAGCCCAGCGAGTTTCCTGCGGAGCCACAGATCTGCCCAGAGCTCAGCCAGAGATAAAAGCATCCACCTGCATCAAAGGCTTCTTTCCACACCCATCTTCCAACATTTTTTTTAATGACTACTGAAACTTCCTTTGCAGCTTTCTCCTATGAATTGTATCTCATTCAAAGCAAAACGGCCGTAGGACAGGGACTAGTTTGATTTTCTGTGAAGAGTTAAAAGTGTGCAGTTTGCATTTCACAGGTGCAAGTGGAAGGCAGTATAAAGTATATTGGCCTGGGTCAGGGGACGTAGAATTTACTTCCCCTTTCTGCCTCTAGCCTGCAGTGTGATCTTTGGCAAGTCCATCCTTTTTGAGCTCGTATTTTCCACAAAAACACTATGAATCACATCAAGGCAAAACCCATGCTTGCTCTGAAGACACAGCCTCTCTCGCCTGCCCTTGCTGATGGACCCTCATTTCACTTGGACCGCTAAGCATCGCTACAGATGATTAAGCACAGCAAAATCCAGAAGTCGTATTAACATGAACAAGAAACCACAGCACTTCAGCAGCATAAAGCCGCAGTGACAAGCAGCTTGTACTCAGAAAGGGGTTTCAGTTTTGCTCGGCTCTCTTCTCCACATCACTGAAGGATCTGCATGCGCCTTTGTTTAAAGTTCATTTTCTGTGTTTCGCAAATGACTGCGCAGCCCTCCTCCTCTT
>Ga0065711_1000540_pt1 | contig 62751 bp, 28 predicted proteins | sample Hoacrofraction12_FD_59098 | JGI IMG/M metagenome (GOLD analysis project Ga0065711, IMG submission 59098) | Hoatzin crop microbial communities from Cojedes, Venezuela - Epithelial fraction 12 v2 (version 2) | ecosystem: Host-associated > Birds > Digestive system > Esophagus > Crop | place... | reverse complement strand
GGTTTACAGCGTCACTTCCGTCTGCTTACACCTATGGGCTAAACGCTACTGGTTATCAGGAGAGGAGGGGGGGGGCCTACCTTTCCGTACAGCACGACATCTTCCGACCGCCAGGCCCTAACTATCCACAGAAGTAGATCTTTTTCCTTATGGCACTTGGCTCAATGTGTACCTGAGGTAGGTCATCCACATTCTGGTAATGCCAGCACATATTATCTGGGTGGAGATGGTATTTCAAGTGTTCTTAACAACTCTGTTGATAGTAGGCTTAAATTTGCTCTACCAGGGTTGATGCTGACGCTAAAAAATTTTTATGGGGTTGCAAATTTGCAAAATTGTTAATCCTCCAACCCCCTTGCTTCCCCCTTGTTGTGGTTTAACCCCAGCTGGCAGCTCAGCCCCACACAGCTGTTCCCTCACTACTCCCCAGTGGAACGGTGGAGAGAAGTGAAGGGGTAAAAATGAGAAAATTCGTGGTGTCAGATAAAGACAGTTTAATCGGTGAAGCAAAAGCTGCATATGTTAACAAAGCAAGGAATCCATTCACTGCTTCCATCGTCAGGCAGGTGGTCAGCCATCTCCAGGAAAGCAGGACTCCATCACATGTAAAGGTGACTTGGGAAGAAAAACACTATCGCTCTGAACGTCCCCCCTTCTTCTGTTTCCTCCCATTTTATATACTGGGGTCACCTGTCCCGGCTGTGTCCCCTCCCAGCCCCCTGTGCACTCCCAGCCTCCTCACTGGCAGGGTGTCGAGGGAAGCAGAGAAGGCCTTGATGCTGTGTGAGCACTGCTCAGCAGTGACAAAAATATTCCTCAGTTATCAACGCTGTTTTCAGCACAAACCCAAACGTAATTACATACTAGCTACTGTGAAGAAAATTAACTCTAAGCCAAAACCAGCACGTCCCCCATCCCTTCCCATTTTTAATGACAATGAGTCCAAGGACAGGGCTTCAAACACTCTTGCCACCCTGGGTTGACCCTGCCATTGCTGAACTGAAAAAGTGTGCTCAGGTTGTGTGGATGGCATCCATCTCACATGGCCGTGAGTCTACAGTCTCTGTCTACTGTGGCTGTCTTTGTAAACAGGAGAGAAACAGGCGCTTCCAGGGTGTGATTCATCTGTGTAATTTTAGACCTGTAGGATGAAGTGAATCATATCCTAGATTTCACTGACTGTATTGCTTAGCTCTCCATTGACTAGGGAGTCCACGGTTGATTACCTCTGCTGTTTTGGTGGGTCATGTGAATTTTGTCCTTTGTGTCTTACTGAATGCAATATTTAAGTTGAGCCATGTTCCAGGCCCTGCAGAGCAGTGTTTAGAAGAATTAAGTTGTACTTTAAGGATAAGTAACTTCTGGTACAGCTTTAATAGTCTTATACAGAGTGAACAGGCCTGAGAAACAATTTGAAATTCCCAGTGCCAGGGTCGCTGAAAAAAAAAAAATCAACTTTGCTGCAATTTGCCCTGGCCTATACTCTTGCAACATTTTAATTATTTCTCTGAAATCCTCTGGGTACTCGTCAGTTATCCGTGTGGCAGCATAAACTAATCGGTGCTCAAATTCTGACCTTTGTTGAATAGCAGGTGCTTAGGCAATTTCTAATCCTGCCGTGGGTTTTTTTGGCATAAACTTTTTTTGTGCAACTCATGCTAGAATAGATCCTGGATTTATCTTGATCTTCAGTTTGACAGGTCACGGTACAGGCCCTTTCTTCACAACTCATGATATGAACTTACCTTCATTGGAAGGCAGAGCAGCTTTTAGCTTTGAGAATATTCTTGTGCTCTTAAAATTTCTATTATTTTATACTTCGCAAGTTTTCTTTAAACTAGGGACAAGACAAACCTGTTTACATGTCTTTTATTTTCTAGTGACTGCAGGTCACATAGTATTACTTTCCAATTTCCTTAAAACAATACTTTAAAACTATGCTGTAGATCAACTTGGTTCTTTCAGAATATTTAATGTTTTTGTGGGAAAAAAAGCACTATTGTATCTTTATAAATTTCACAAATGCTGTAGTAACAGATCTGTTGGAATAGTGAAACTGCAATATTTTCTCTCTTACAAAGAAAGTAAGTCTGGAATGTCCTTATTTGATACTGTTTCATTGATTTCAAAATACAGCACCCGTCTCTGTGTCTATGTTAGTCACTCTTTGCTAAGGCTACTGAAAGCATCAATTTTTACAATAAAACCTGTTTAGAGGCTTTCACCTCCCTGCTGTTTTACTGAGCAAGTTGCAGCTGAGGGTGGATGATGTTGAGAAGGAAATGGCATTGATGTTCTACTTTTTGTCATACAGGAGTATTTTGGGATGTTTCTCTTTATTTTCATTTTTCTTTTTCAAGGTTGCAAAAAAATTAGTACAAATATACTCAGAAGTACAAATCTAGAACAGTGAAATCAATGCATGCCTGAAAAAAATCCAAATTTTCTGGAGGATTTGTGTTGACACATTGAAAGCCTGGATGAACCAGCTTTTCTGGACCAAGTTTTACAATGGTACAACCATCTAGAGCTTCAGAGATCAAAAAGGCAAGAATTAAGTATCTCAGTTTCCCGCTTGGATGACTGAGCAGTAAACCAACAAGATCTTTGCTTAAAATGAAACTTCTTGAAGAAATGTAACAATATTTGTTCTAGGAAGCAGCATATTATTAAATAAATATGACTTTTTGTTATTGTGCTACCAAGGACTAATGGCATAGACGGTGTCTGCATTAAGAATAAGGTATAAGTGTAATAACTTTCTTTTCACTGATATTATTTTGTCTTTTTTTGAAGATTTTTTAAAATCTCATTTATCTTTTAAGTTTTCCATCTCCATAAATTGTTTCTCAAATGTATCTACATAAAGGTCTGATTATCTGACTGTATGTCCTCTGACAATGATTTTAGGTGAGTTGGTGAGTTATTTTTACAGTTCTAGGTATAAAGATCAGGCCTGATATAGAAACCTGGTGAAAGCTTTTAGAAGAGTCTGAGCATTTATAACCTCTTATAAGAGTTTCCGAAACATCCAACATCACCCTGTGTATAAGCTGCAACTTTAGCAGTGCAATAAAGAGTGAGCAGCAGGTGGAGCATGAATATTGATTTTTGCCCCGCAGGATGTTGAATCCCACAAAGCAGAGCTTAAGCAAAATACAGGAACCTGGAGACTAGTGTCACCAGTCCTGAGATGGGAGAAAATACCCTGAGGCTATTATGCCTGTTATAAATGGTAGTATGGACTTAGACTTTTCTTCCCGGTGGTGCTTGCTGTATTACTCAATACTTTGAATAATGAATCTTATATTGCCCATGTGCTCTTCCAATTTTTGGAGGATTCATCAGATGCCTGTGTCTACTTTTGAAAAAAAAAATTATCAATCTGGGGGACAAGGCGCAATGGGCACAAACTGAAGCATAGGAAGTTCCGTCTGAACATGAGGAAGAACTTCTTCACTCTGAGGGTGACGGAGCACTAGAACAGGCTACCCAGGGAGGTTGTGGAGTCTCCTTCTCTGGAGATATTCAAGATCCACCCAGACGTGGTCCTGTGCAGCCTGCTGCAGGTAACCCTGCTTCGGCAGGAGGGTTGGACTAGATGACCCTCAGAGGTCTCTTCCAACCCCTACCATTCTGTGATTCTGTGAATCACAGACATATAGAGAGTAATCAACAATCAGTCTCCTTACCTGCTTTGCTAGGACTCCAATTAATGGATTGAAGTTAGTATTTTTAGGTTTAGCTCTCATTAAGCACAGTCCATTACTGCACAATTGTTGCTTACATTCTTCAAGATTTGTGAAATGCGCGCTACAGCTCCTATAAATAAGAGATTTAAGGAACTTTAGATCAAATTAAAGTGGACCTTTCATCTCCAGGCTGCAGAATCGCTCAGCTTTCTTTTGCCGAGTTAGTTAGGCAATAAAACGTCAATCATTGCAGAGTCTGTGTACGCTTACAGGCTGTGGTGCTGGAAGGAAGGTAATTTTTATTAGTGTTTTTACTATAGAAGGACCCCATAGAGTGCGTGAGCTATACGTATTTGTTCCGTTAGCATTGGTCTCATACAACACTAGTTAAGGTTACGTGGCTTTTTGTGCCAGTAATTATTTTGTAACTCTAGCTTTAGAATTGTGACAATTAGATTATCAATCTCAGTAATGATTTTCATTAACCTCTGTATCTTTTTGCGTTGTTTACAAGCCAAAGATGAAGGGCCATTGGGACCTTGGCTATTTGCTGCAGTTGTCCACTACTACATCCAGTCCTTCTAATATTGAGCATTGCAAACGTGACCTGCAGTAGGACTGTTCAAAGAGAATCTTTCAGCTGCTCAAATGACACATTTCTGTTTTCCTTCCCTACTTAACACAGGGTGCAGAATAGAATCCAACTTGTTTTCATGTGTTGGCAAAGCGGGGCGAAAACTAAAATACTAATATTACAGCAAAGAAGTCATGACCTATAACAAATTAGGAGGAAAGATGAGCAATAATTGCAGGTAGTCAGCATGGATGGTGTTCCCTTAAAAGTCCTTTATAGACCAGTGAGATTCAGTCTCTCTCTCAAAGTCTGTCTATCAATATTAGACACATTTTTTTTGAATATTGCCTTTTCTCAAGCAGAAAATCCTTATTATTCATAATGACTCTTTAGTTCTCTGAAGAAAATGGTATAGCACATTTCTGGGATGGTTGTTCAGTTTTTCACTAAAATAACTTTTACAATAGCTAATAGTTTCTTCTTTTGGCCAGGGCTTCCAAAGCTTATTATGAACAGCCCTTGGCATCCCTCAGAGGAGCTCGAGTTATTCTGAAGTAGAGCCACAGTTGGAAAAGATTCTGCATTTCCAAAGAAAAACACTGCACTGGTGCCAGAGCCCAGAGAGAGAATGCTTCTCCCCTGCCCACTCCACCAGAGGACAATTTCTCCTTAATTCTAATTACTGCAGCATAGTGTAAATGAAACCTGGACCTAATATTTTATCCTAATGTTTTTTGGCCTATCAGGAGTAAAGGTTAGTTTTCTTAATAATTGAAACTAACTGGTTTCTTTAAGTCACATTTCTAACTGATGAAACGCACACTACTGATACGTTGGATAGGAGACTTGCTCTAGGTTTTCGCAATAACAGGCCATTGGGCAACTGTGCGGCCCTCACTTTTTGTGATATCACATAGACAGTTCCATGATATCTTCTGTTTTCTTACTTTGGCTGGATCACCGCTTATTCTCATTATGAATTTTTCATACATCATGTGTTTGTGCTTTTAATGGAAAAGGAAAACATCAGCACCTTCTGGTTTGGGTAGTGAAACAGATGGACTGATTTCGCTGAAGTGATGACGTTGTGGAAAAGTACAGGAAAGTTTAAGAGCAAAACTGAATCTGCCATGGATCCATTTCAAATTCTGTTTTGGCACCCCAAGATTAACTATGATCCAGCTGTGGAAAGGACCCAATTATATGCCCCTTAATCTTTTGCAAACTGAGTTCCTGGAAGCCGCTTTCCATCTGCCTTGAAATCTGTGTGTTGGCTTATTTTTCACTAAGAAGTGCTACAGCCTCTAAAGATGGACAGGTTTGGGATTCAGAGTGACTATGCCATATGATACATCATTTGACTGTTAGACAAGCTGTTTCTTTAGGGACAATATACTTAGTAGATAATCTAATAGGTCCATTTACCCTTTAATTTCTTACATTGCTGTTAATTAGAATCAAATTCTGGCTGCATTGAAACACTGCTGTTGGCCCTGTCTCCCATTGATGTCTTTGGGATCAAGTTTCATTTTTAATGTTCTATAGTGAATTTTTATTACTATAGAAAAAAAAAAAACCTAAGGATTTTTTACTATAGCAAAAGATTGGATTTTTTTTTCCTTTTCTATAGGTTTTTTTTATCTTTCTATATAGAAGCAGTGTCAAGACTTGTGCTTAGGCAGAATTTTATTGGAAGTCTGATATTCGCAGAAAACTGGTGGTGTGATGCTGCCAGAAAAAGCGTGCCAGTGTACTCTAGATGCTGCCCCAAAACAGTCTAGCAGTATCTGGGCTTGCTGTGTCTTCCTTACCTATGTTCTGTATGTCATCATTGCTGTGGGATGTTATTATGGACAAGATGCTGGTTTAAGACACTTCTGGGTTATCCACTAACTCTCTAGAAAGCTGGCTACCTGCAGTAAGCGTAAATTGTAACAGGTGCTCTTCTAAAAGTATTTTAATCAGAGTTTTGCCCTATGAATTTTTGAAGAAGCTGAGCTCACTGAAGAACAGGACTCACTGCTGGCATACTCTGCTTCAGCTCTGCTGAGAGAAATGATGGTGAAAGTGACCTCAACTCACTTGATGGTGTCTGCAGGAGAGTATACATACCTTGACAGAAGGCACCTGCTTATCTCTTTAGGCTGAGGAGAGGAGTGTTAAGGGTCTCTTTCCTGAATTCTCAGAGACCTCAAAAATGTTCCAGGATCCCCTAAAAACAGGTTGTCAGGCAAATAATGCAGAACTCCATTAGTTTGACTGTTTTGTTTTTGTGTTTCCATTGAAGAAGCACGTGCATCTAAATGAGGCAGTAGAAACATGAAGCAGAGTGGTTGGGCTTAATGTTATGATTTATGTAAAAATCACAACTGTCAGAGACTTAAAAGGTTCAGCATCTGCTGTATCACATACTGCCTGCCTCTGCAGAGAGATTCAGGGCAGCGTATTCCAGAAAAACAGCTATAAGATAAAGACACTATTGATGTTAGAATCCTTCCTTTGTGTCTGAGAAGGTTTTACAGTTAAGACTAAAACATCTCTGAGTCCATCAAGGTCTCTGTCCCCTCAGCGCACCATCCCTCCCCCCACCCTGTTTTAAGGCTTTCTCCTGTTTAGTATGATTTTTGTTTGTTTATCTATTGCAGTGAAATCTGAGCGCCTTTTAATTTGAAGTATTTCTGTTCTCTATCTCTGGTAGATAAAGAATTAATGTTATCCTCATTTTACAGACCGCACATAGAAGGACTAAAGGGCTGGGTTCACAGAGATATGTAAATGTTCATATTTGCATTGATTTCAGTAGCAAGTCTCCTACCTATATAAGATGCTTAAATATGTTTTTGGTCACAGACCTTAGTGATTAGCTGAGATTTTACAGGAAATCAGTAGTGGCACAGGGATCTGAACCTTTTAGTGTTCTTTGAGTTCATCTTTTTTGTTGTGTGCTTGCTAGGATTATGTGAAGTCTAAGCCTTCCACTCTCACCAAGCTGGATTTAGCATAATGGGACAGAGGTGGAGAAAGCTGCTTTGATAGCTGTTTGCCTTGGGCATTATAAATCAGAAATTACTTTAAAAAGGTATTTACAAGTGACCTAGTGCTTGCTGGGAGATGGCCACTGCTGTTGGATCAAAAGCTAGAGGAGATACAGCTTCAGGACAGAAGTAAAATCTCTCTACTGTTGAAAGAGTCAGTATCAGAAGAATTGGAGGGGAGCAAGGGGAAGGCACAGAGAAGGTAAAAGTGATAGTTTCTGAATATTTATAACCTCTTTTGTGCTAGTGCACAATTGAAAACAAAGGAGGTGGAGCCTGTTTTCATAATTAAACTCCAATTCTACAGGTCAGAGCATAAGGTGACCAGTTTGTGTTATCTGCTTTTCAGGACAACATATGGTGTGATTGATATTGGCTCTAAGGAGCAGTCCTCATACGGCTGTGATAATGGGGATGTGATATAATATCACTTCTCTAGGGTAAACTATAAATTTAACTTTGGGGAATAATGTGAATACAGTATCAATAAAAAGATATTGTTGCTATTTTCGTCACTTGTGCACTGACTCTCGCAGTATTGGCAATAACATACAGGTCAAAACACCTCCCAAAACGTGATGGAGAACTGTTACTCTGTTCTTCAGTTTCACAAACTGGGAACACATCTGATTTTAAAATAAATAAGGTCTCTTCCTCCCACTGTGGTGTAAGGGCTGTTGATAAGGGAACAATGGTTACTTGGATTAATTCTGGAGAGGAATGTAAATACCAAAATGTAAGATAACCGGGTAATTATATTGATTGTTACAGTAAGGGTATTTTCTTCCCCTGCATGAAACAAAATAGTCTTTTCTGTGTTAAATATAAAAAGAAATAATAAAGGAAAGGCTGTGCAAAAAAAAAAAGGTAGAAAAAATAGTAACATAAACGTATAAAAAGCTGCCTATCATCAAATATACAGTCTCTGAGTTCAGGAAGCTAATGCATGATTCAGGCTTACTGATTTAGCTTGAGGTTGTCTTGCTCCTTAAAAATAGCGTCTTATTTAGTCTTTTATATCCTGAAGGATAAAATTAAAGATAATTCAGTGTATCTTTATAGTATTTTCATTTCTGTGGCAAACACAATTGTGAAAAGTGAAGGACTTTTCTTGCATACATGCAGATTAGGCAGATTCTTTTTTTTTTTTTTAGACTATGAACGCAAAATTAAATAAATAAATTCCTAAAAGAATTGTGATTCTTTTAACCAAACTCTGCAGCATTATAGTAGTTCTTAGAAACTCTGCTTGCGGACTTTGTTTTGGTTACTACAGTATGGAATCTGTACAGATAGCTTCTGGAGAACCTATAAGTTAAGAGGCAACAGAATGATGCTTAAAGTGCAGCACAGGGAAACTATGAAACGATATGGGTCCATATACAGACAGTAATTTTGCTATGGCAGGAGCCGTACAGAGATGAGGAAAGGGTGATATGTCTTTGCATGAGCAATTCACTCTGTCAAAACTTGAATACACAGCTTTAGGGAAGAGTATTAGATACCTCAAGTCTGATACATACAAGGGCATTTTTCACAGTTCAGTCGCTTCTGTACTTTCCAAATGATTGGTGAAAGGAAATCAGTAGGTTATACCTGGGGTTTCAGGCTGATTTTTCCTTCGATTGAAAGTTCAGGAGAAAACGGAACTTAGCTGGATATTTTAATGGTGAAAATTCAATACTGCAGCCTCATTACTGTTGTGTTATGGATTCCCTTCATCCGATATCTTGATATTACCACTTACAGCGGTAAAATTGTTTCAGTTTATTAAACTAAGTGTTTAATAATGTTTAGTTGGAGAAAATCAAAACTGCATGCTAATGTCACTGTATTGACAACCCTTCATCCTCGCTGCTGAACTGCCTGTATTTACGTTACCATTCAACGGGAGCTTCTCTAAATGTTTGAGGCTGAAGAAGTAGCAAAGACATTTCTGTCAGGTTGCTGCTGCTTAACTAGACAATTTTGCTTTCAACAAGTCTGCCCAAAAGTTGTACTCTTTAAATAACAGGCTTTACCAGTGACTTGTACGTTATGCCTTGTGGAACATGGTCTCCAGTGTGAGTCTTTCTAAAAATTCAGTACGTAGACATTCAGGATGATTTAAAAAGTCTAATTTTCAGTTCAAAAACTGACAGTATAAAGAAGAGTTTTGGTTGGCCTAAATTCATAACGTGTTTGCACATGTATTTTAGAAATAAAATTTATATGTTGCTAACTAATTGCATGAGGCTTGACTGACAGACTAAAATATTTTTAACTGCAAACCCTAAATCTAATTTAAATCTAATTTCATTTGTTCTAAAGAAACTTGACTGATTAAATGCATTTAATTTCATTGCCACACAATAGATGTGATCTTAGTGCCACATTTTTTTAGCTGACTTTTCCAGGCCAACAGTGGAAGTGAATCCTGCAGTCCTGAAGGGAGACAGAGAGTTATGTAGCCTTCTGAGTAGAAAACTTTAGTGCCTCACCTACAAATAGCAATGACAAAATGTGAAGAATGAGACAGCTTAGTGCCCAATTGCCTTAAAAGCACACCTTGAAACTCACTAAAAGTTATAATCATCGTAAGGGTAAATGTCAAGATAACATCTATCAGAAGAACAAATGTTTTTGAGTGCTGATGGTAAGGATGCAACTCTCTCATCTCTGGACTAGCTTTACTGCAGGTTATCTGAAGTCACTTATCGTCATATGATTTGGGCAGTATGAAAGAAGTTAAAGTTCATAATAGTTTGAGTGATGTATGCTTTGGAGGAAGAGGTAGTATGATTTTTGTAATAGCTGACTTGGAAAATAATGGACAGGTTTCTGATGTGTCAGCCTTTCGTCTAAAGGGCAGGTGTTGAACAGGCATAGGAGCTGCATGGATGTGCCCCTAGATGATGACACATTGCCAAGGCATTTCAGGAATTATGCTTTACTATTTCCCATGAACTAACTGTTTTGTGACTGAGATTTTAGCCTCTGATATTGACAGTCTGTTAGAAGTCTCACGAGTCTTTCTGGGGGAGAAAGAATGTCTCTGTGTGTCAGGTATCACTGAGTCCCCCTCAATTATTTGTTTACTTGATGTGATTTTGTCTGTTGTGTTTTTTTAATGGAGTATTGTAAGGGTGAGCACTGTCAGCCCATTGCATTAGTTCAGCTCAGTCCTTCAAAAATTTTTCAACTTCTTTGCCAATCTGGCAGGAAGACAAGGTCTCAGATACATTCGGTACCTACGAGCTTTGTGAAAATTGGTAGTTGGGTCAACGAGAGATTCCAAAATGAATACCCTTGCAGAGGGAGAGACCGCTCAATGGTTTGGGTGACATCTTTGGGCATTATGCAGATATTTGGAAACCAGCCGCAGGATGCAGGGAGGTACCTGAAAGAGAATGAACGTTTTAGAAGAATGAGAGAAGTAAATAAAGATGAGAAACAGAGATACTGGCGGAGGAGCTGTAGTGACATAAGGAGAACAGAGTGGAATTGTAGAAGAAAGCAGCAGAGAATGCTGAAGGGAGTTGGTGTTTCTGTGGAGGTGGGACATGTACCTGGAGGAATAAAGGCTTCATTAGTCTTTATTCTTGCTTGAAAAGTAACTCATAAAGTAAGCTGTTAAATATATGTTCAGATTCTTACATTCTGAGACAGTTTACTTACCTTTGTAACCGGTACACTGAAGGAAGGGGTTAAAGGGATTTTAATAGAAGTGGCATTACCTAATAGTTGCTGTGCATTTAAAAAACTGATAGTGCTTATCTATTGTCTAAACTAACTGAAGCGGAGAGTCTTGCATCTCCATACAAAGGGGTTAGTTCCTGATAGGGACTGGGAGTCGCCTAGAACCGGTCAAGACCAACCCTGCTGTATGGATGGGAGCCAGAAGAGAACTGAGTTTGCGCAGAAACAAAGGTCAATCAGCGGACACCGTGATGAAGAGGATGGACCTTCATCTTGGGACCCTCAATGACCAACACTAGGAGGCACTGCACAAGCGCAGCTGGGAGGAGACTATGGAAATTACTTCTTGGAACTAATTATAATATGGAAATTATTTTTCAGAACTGATTTTGATATGCAATAAGGATAGATGCATATGTATAGGTGTATTGGGAAATCTAATGTATATGTAATATTTGATTGTATAAACTGAATGTGCTCAGCGCGCACGACTTTGGTGGGACAACCCCCCGTGCTGCCCGGCGCCGAATAAACATACCTACTTTACAATCTTACAGATTGTGGAGTCTTCTTTCCGCATGTCAACACTTTTATAACGTTTCCTCTTACCTCCCTTCTCTCCCAGAGCCATTCCAGTCTTTCTCTGTAAAGATGCTTTCTATTTCTTTAGTCATCCTCGTTGTCTGGTGTTGGGCCTGTTCTTTGTTTTTAGATAAGCAGTGAAAAACTGCTTGTTGTGTTTTAGTCCGGGCATTCAGAGATTTTAAGGTTTTAGGACTAGTAACAGCCTTCCTGTGCTCCTCAGCACTTTTTTATTATCCATAGTTGCACATTGAGAGGCTTTCCATTTATTCCTCCCCTAAAAGAGCAGAAGTAAGTTGGTTCCCAGCAAAGTATAGACATAGATTATTTTTTCCAATGTATACAAATTTGCATTTTTCAGCAGTTAACTTTCCATTTTCTCATAGTTCTACACATCAGCAAGAACCTAATTCTTGATAATGTTCTCTGATTTTACTTAATCTGAGGACATTTGTTAGCCTCTGAGTATATCTGTATGACCTGTCGCACCTCCTTTATAGGCCATTGTTAAATAATCCAAAGATCCTAAGGGACCTTACAGGTAATCAAGAACACTGAAATTTGCATCGTTGCAGGAGGAAAAGGGAATAGTGTTTACTGCTATTTTTAACTTTAATGTTAACATTTTACAGAATACAAATGCTTATTGGGAGCAAGTGAAAAATGTATTGATGGAAACGTTTCAGATGAACGGCAAGAAGGAAATGCTTGCATGTGCCTAACTGTGATTAGACTATTTTTGGTTAATCGTCTCTCGAATTTCCTCTCTGAAAATCAGTCACCCCACCTACAGTCCAAGGAAAAACAGAGGTAGCAAATGTGTGGCAGTCATAACTGAGTGATTGTAAGAAGCGGTGGACACTCTTCCCTCTTCCAAAGCTGCCCAGTTTGTCTTTTATTGCCTTTGCTAAAAGTGTCCTACATGTGGAAACCTCCTGGAAATGATATCGGTTGGAGTTTCCTGACCAGTACAACTGCAGCAGAGATCCACTGTGCCAGTGGGAAAGGAGAATTTAACCCCTATTCATATAGCTCCTTTCTTACTAAATGAAGACGTGCTTTTGAGAAATAGAATACGTTTGACACCGTATTTACCATTCATGTCTACTATGAACAGAATTATTGTATAGACAGACACATTGTTCTCTCATATTAATTTTTTTAAATGCATTTCACTTCTGCTGACAAGCCATTAAAATTCAACATTTAAATGTCACACTTTGGCATGTAATTTGCTGTCATGAAAACAACTATGGATTTATTTTCTGGCGAGATGCTTGTTAAGTATTGAGCAATATGTCAAAACCAAAAACTGTTTGGAAAAAGGAAAAATCCCAAAAAAGGAGAAATCCCAAAAGAGTATGGAATATTAAAAATTGCCTGCACAAACAGGAAGAGATTCAACAGCATTAGTGATTTTTTTTCAATATGGTAAAGGCAATATAATTACTCTGGTGGACTGGAGTTTTGATATAATTCTGAATAGGTCAGACCAATGAAAATGTGAGAGTTAATTACTGAAGCTGAGTTCAGTCAATTCTTGAATGGGAGACCATCGCTGATAAACTGAAGATGCTATACAAAGCTGTTGTTTTGTTGCTGTCCCTTTTTATCTTTTTATCTTTTCTCTTCTTTCTGAGTCTGTTTAAACATTAAACCAATAATCCAGCATGACTCTGAAGAGGAGTGTGCTGTTTCAGGCACAGATGCCACTGTGGAGTACAATGTCTTGATCCCCTCTGGATTTTAAAGATGATAGACACCTTTTGCAAGAAGAAGAATATAAATTTCAATGACTGACACAAACTTAATTTGGACGATTTTCTTTCCTAAATTCCTCCCACACCCGTATAAAATCCATTATACTTATTTAATTGTTGTCCTTATCAGCTGTTCAGTTTTGCTTTATGCTCAGACAGGCACTGTATTCCAGCCCATATAAGGCAGCACATTAATCTCAACTGAAAAAAAAAAGCTATAATTTTCCAGTGCTTTCATACTAAGAGTTGTTCGTAATAGTAATAAAAATTATTTTATGCTTAATGCTTTTGGATTTAGTAATATTTTGAAAATACAGCTAACAGCTTATTTTTCATTTCCACATTATACATGGAAATAGCTTTATTCCTTTCATTTTCTTAACACTAAAATATATATGAAGTGAAACCAAATAGCATATTTGTTATTTCAAAGTATTTTCACTGTAAACTATTTTCCATGATGTGCAATAACATATTTAATAACAGAGAATGTGATTACTTTCTTAGATAAATGTTATATTATCTTCTAGGCTTCTGTAAACTTCCCCCCTCAAGTGATTTCTCATTTTTTTCTCTTCTGTTTTTCTCTTTTATTGGAAGCTATAACCGTATGTGTAGATTTGGTGATGCTACACAACAGATCTTCATGTGAGTAGTACTTTGAAAGATTTTTAGTAACATTTTCTTTCTGTCAGGTTACCCTTTCTTTCAAACAGCCCTTTTATAAATTTTGTTAAAATGTGTGTGTCTAGTGTCAAGAGCATCAGATACAGGCAGGGATGGGCCAGCATTCAAAATTACCTGTCATTGCGAGAGGGAAGTGGTAAAGAACATTATTCTGCTTTGAAAGAAACCTATCTGTGCTAAAGACTATAACAGCTCCTGTATGGAAAAATGGGGAAAGGAATGCACATCTATAAAATTTTTAAGTGCAATTGTGAATTTTATTTTGGGTATAGAATGATTTTTAGAAATAAAATTAATACTATGGCAATGATTATTACAGAAAACTCCCAAATTTGATTTTGCTTTTAAAAGTCCTTCTACACTGCGTTACAGAAATCAAATATTTAACAGAGAACAAAATCTGTCTTGTGTAAGGAAAGATGCCTGTGTTCTGCAGGCTCATCAGCTGTTGGTTGACATGGGGCCCAGGGATTTGGCATTGAGGGCACAAACCTTGTAACTGCAGGTGGAGAGGTAATCATGTAGCTCTACAAAGAAGATATAATTGTTAGAGGAGTTAATGAACAAAGCCTCTTCCCAAGGCCTTATTGGTGTTCTGGTTGCTTTTACAACAAAATTGTGTTGCAGTTCTAACAAGGCTTGTCGTCTTTGAGAACCAAGACTACTGGGGCTGTCTGAATGGAGACAGAGATATGTGAAGGGGAGAAAGTGTCATACTCTGCTTTTAACAAAGGGAGGGAAATGTGATAAAGAAACGGAGAGCTGGAAAGGTGGAAAGCATCCAATCCTCTTCTTAGTCAAACCTCAGGCTCGCCTGGTCGGGATGCCCTGAATGGAGCAGTGACTAGGAAGGGTCTGGCAAGAAGCAGCGGGAGCTGTGTGAAATCTCACAGTGATGGCAATAGGAAATTGGGCCATTAGGTTTATGGGATGAATCCTGCTGGTACGCTTACTCCTGGTTATCCTGCTCAAAGCAGATTAGGGTACTGTCTTAAACCTGGGGGACTTGATGGAAAACTGCTTTATGGCCTCCATTTAAAGGCTGTCAGAGATCAAACCATGCTATGGCAAGTAGAGACAGCATAGTAAGAAATTGCCTAATAGCATAAAGAGCAAATAAGACAGCACAATAAAGTAAATAGCTGTCATTAAGAGTATTCCAATTTACCTTCGCTTTTTTCTGTTCCTATTGAAGAGAGACCCAGTTCAGATTTTTAATCTATTTCTTTTTCCTTCTGCTGTTTATGTGGATTTTGGAAAAGGTTAAACTAGTGCAGGAAGGAGAAAATTCAGTGCACTGTTGTGCTTGCTGTGAACAGTAAATACCATTGAAGAAAAAACACTGTTCAGAACACTCTAAATCAAGTTTCTGTTCTCCTCCCACATCTGATTCCTGATTTTCCTTCCCCATACTGCCATAGAGATGAATACACAAATATTTTTATTAACAAGTCACCAGGTTCAGCTTTCAGTGTGCTCAGACAATTCAAATGAGTGAATCTAGGTAGAAATTGTAATGTTAAAATTTCCCAGATGTTTTTGTCTTTGTTAGAGAAAAAGAGTATGCTTTTATGTCTTTACATCCTGGTTAGGACTGAACAAGATAACTTGGATAAGATTCAGTATAACTGTGTCGGCGTGGTGCCCTTCGTGGGTTAATAAGGCCTCCTAAGCTCTACAGTGCTTTGTTTTGTACACATTATAGCTTTGCCAGTGCCAGCTTAAGTATCTCTAAATATCTCAAATGTTAGTCCATTTGCTGTGTAGATGTACTATTTATGGTCAATTTTAAAATCTCACTTTTTTAGCTTTTTTTTGGCATTAAAAATACTAAACCCTTACCTTAAACTTCTATCAGATTTTCCTCAGATTTTTCACGTATCAGCTTTGTGCTTCCTGTTTATTGTATTTACTTAAGTTTTGATTAATTTAGGTACAGTCATCATTAGAAGCAGAGTGGGTTGTGTGTTATTGCTTAAATAGATTTCTGAACAAGTCCTACATTTATGGACTTCCTGCTGTAAAATGTCTTACGATATGAAAGCCCTATCAAGTTTGATGTTTTCCTTCTCTTTTCACAAAGGAAATATTTTAAGTTTATTGATAATTTACCATGGGAATCTAACCCCTTATGGTAGAATTTAGTCTGTATGCAAGGAACCCTTACAAGGCCAGTATCTTCAAATTCATCGTAAGCATCAGTTGTCTAGTACTTGTCCCTGAGGACTTTTTTTTCATTTGGTGTGATAGTGAATCTACATGCAAGAGCTTTATCTACCTTTTATTTACAAGAACTTTTGTAGGCTTTAACATTTTTGATCCAGTTCCGTATGGACTGTCCAGTTAACAAAACCTGCCTACCAAAATCTACCTTTGCAGCTGGTTTCAGTAGAGAAGCCAGTGCATGAACAGGTCCGAGACTGGATGAAGAACGGAGAGTTCAATGTTTTCCAAATTAATGAATCAATGCTTTTGTATTTTGGCTGAAGTACATAAACCTCCGGCTCCATCTCTGGTAAGTAGATAATTCAAGGTCTAGATGCCCTTTAAAATACCTCTTTATGCCACTCCCAGTGTAAGTGAATGTGCTGGCATGGGGTGCTTCCCCATGAATGCCCTTTAAATGGGAAACGAGGGTAAATTAGCCTTATAGCACCCTGTGCACAAGGAGGGATTTTACCTAGTAGGTTTGAGAGGAAACAATAAAGAGGGCTTGTTTTTTGTTTTTTTTTTTTTTTTTAGAAGAGTGATGAAAAAGAATCTTTGCCACTGAAAAGTATTCTTCTGTCTGTATCTCCAAGGATTATGATGTTATTTCTAGATAATTAATCCAAACCTTTGCACTGTCCATAGTGGATCTGAAGTACTCACCAGGGAGGTGCTCTGATTAGAGGCATAGCCCTTTTACTTTTCACACTGTTCTGCATCCCAAAATACAACCTCTTTCCTCCCATTTACATGGCATTGACTGATAGTTAGTGCTGTCTAAATGCTGCAATTGAGCTGCTTGCTACACTAACAGTTTCCAGGAGTCATAGATTATATTCCCAGGCCTAAAGCTGTTTGCTGCATTCATCACCAATACCATTAAATGGTACTTCATCTAATCTGCCGTAAGGGATACAAGTGAATTTTGTCAAGGTACTCTCAGACAAATGATTGGACAATATATATTATTTCTCCACAGCTATTTATAAATACATTTTAAGGAAAAAAAGGTACTGTGGGAAAACCGATTGGCTTCACAAGAAGTAAAAAATGAACATTGTGTTAGCTGCAAAACATCACATTCATTCAATGGCTGTGCAAGCAATCACGTACTGCCAGCATGGATGTCACATTCAAATTTTATTTCTACACCAATGTGTGGCTAAATGCATGCATGATAATGTCTCTAAGTGCATACACACATAAAATTTCAGTATTTCACAGTCTTAATTCAGAACTAGACACTTTTTTCTTCAGCCGAGAAGTTATTGCTGATTCAGATGGCTGGGACTGAGCAAGACCTTGTTTCTGAAAGGCACAGAGTAACTCCTGTCAGGGCAAAGAATGCCAGCTCCCTTCAGAAGCAGCTTGTCATTTTGCAGGAGGGATCCTCAATGTCTTACACTGAATTATAGAAATCTGTGTCAGGAGAAAAGGCTCTCTTCTCCCATGGGCATGGCAATAAAGTGAATATATCTAAACAAGTTCTTTGAAACATTTCCACAGACTTTTCTGCAAGATCATACATTGTTAGATGAAAGAACTGCTCAATGCCAGGTTTTTTTCAAAGATTTACTAGTAAGATCAAATCAAAAAACCAAATTGCTTTCAGTACAAGATATCATGATTGATCATTTTCTGGCTTATTTTCTATTTTCAGACCTCAATTTTTCAGCTTTAGTAAAGTTCCAAAGAGTAAAGCCTGCATATAAAAGGCAAAGCAGGATTTTGACTTTCTTTTGAAAATCCAATTAGGACATTGAAATTCTTTTTAGGAAACAAAAAGAGAATAATCTTAGACTTCCAAACTAAGAAAACATTATTCCTAAAGGATTTGCTATCCTGTGAAATGGGGATAGGGTAAAAGCCCAAACAGAAATTATTATGTAAGAGAAACGAGTGTATGTGGTTCTGTTTCCTACTGACATTTTTTTAACTGAGGCGAATTTTAGAGGGCTAAGCACATGGGAAGGAAGGGAAGAAATGCAGAGAAACTTAGAGTCTGATATGGATTTAACGTTCACATTAGTCATTGTTTAAAATTATCTTTGAAAATATTTTCTCTGAAATGGATTGTGTGGCTGTCGTATTTGAGTACCCTGTGTATTTACACTGTGATTCACTGGAAAGGCAGTTATGATTCCATTAATACGTTTGGCTGTTTTCTTAAATTTTGAGTAATGTGGCAAAATGTGCCACTTTTTCATCTTAACTTGGAATAAATGGATTAAGGAGTGTCATAATAGCGGTAGTGAGCCAGAGCAAATCGCAGGACAACTGGTTTAGAGTGGAACTAATCAAATATCAGAATTTCTCATCTGTGAGAAATTCTAACATTTGAAAAATGTCATTTTGGGGATTATGGATTGATGTATGGAGGGAAATTTTATCATTCTTAAATAAATTATATATAATTTATTACTTTAGAACTCCCATAGGCTTGATAAGCACCGTCTATTTGAAGGTCCTCAGTGTTTCAGCTCCCATGTATTGAGGAATTTCCAGGGTGGCCTGGGTCTTTGTTGGCAGGTTGGAGCTCCCAGGACTTCTCATATAGCTTTTCTTCCTAGTGAATGGGTAAGAAAGCAGGTTGCTGCGAAATATTTTCCAGAATATTTTCTAAACAGAGCCCCTGTCTCTGAAAAGTTCTAAGCTAACACAAGATTCAAATCACGCCTCCTTTTGAGTAGTTGCTGTTGTCTACTCAAAGCTAACAGCAGTACTGTAAAGCCATGGGCTTTACTTTTCCAACTTTTTTTCTTGGTATGTGGAATTGTTGCATTAGGCATCTTAAAGACCTAAAGATGAAATTTTCTCCAGCAGTGCTGAGGAATTACCCCAGGTACCTTATAACTTCCTGAGAGAAAAATCACTGCTTCAAATGAGATGGAAAGAAGAGACTGTTGTTGGAGTGGGGAGAGAAAGCATTCATGTGAAGGAACATTACACTCTAAATTGTGTTAATATTGGTTAAACTATTTTGTCTGGAAATTGAGCAAAACAGATAACGTCCTGTATGGCTTGGGGATGTCATTAGAAAGAATGATCATACTCTAACATGGCCAGTGATCACCTGGTGATTGCCCTTGTGATTTTCTGGTAAATTTGATGCAGTGCAGTTGGATTTTCAGTGACCTGGGTGTGGGTCGTGTCCCTGCGGTTATTCGCATAGTCAGAGTTATTCTTACAAGGCAGTATTTGACAACAGTGAAAGTAGTGCTGTGAACTACTATGATTACTCTCTACCTTTGATTAGCAGGAGGAATGTTTTTCTGTAACAATATTCAGATATCTATCTGACATTTAGCATCTCATGGTGATATTTTTCACCAGTAAAGAGATTTCATAGTCCACATTAAAACAGCACTGACTCCAAAGTGGTGTTTCATAATCTAAGATACTTAAATTATAAAAAAGATACTTAAGAAAAAATAAAAAATCAGCTGTCATTATTCTTTATGTAAAGTTGTCATGCAGGTACAGTGATTGTGAATTTATTATTTTTTGAAAATCAAGAGAACAACAAGGCTAAATAAGATTAAAATCCTCCATTAATTTACAGTGATTCTGACCAGTCTTATCAGTTTTCCAGTTGAGATGGATAGAATAATGTTCATAACTTTGCAGAGAATAAGACTAATCTTTCTAGATGACGGAGGAAGAGGTAGGTTCTTTTCCATCGGTGCTTTAGCTGCTACTGGAAAAAGTGTTAATTTTTGCAAGAAGAAGGGATCTCCTTGTGTTAAACATGGTACAAACATAAGATGAGAGATTGTTCTTCCACCATTGACTGAATGTAAGAAAACTATATAACAAATAAGTCACAACAGTACTTTTCCAAAAGCCCACAGTCAGTGGTACTACCAGACACATGGCCCAGGTCACTAATACCTGTTCAGTGAACAGCAGTGTCCCTTCTGTTAGTCGCTGTTTGAGATCTCAGTCACACATTTCATAAGAAACCAGCCTGATGACAATCCTGGTTTTGTACTTTCTGCAAGCTAATGTTCCCAGCTAATAACAGGATTCCCCAAAGGATAATTGTCGTGGAGTTCAAGTTGTTAAAACATATGTTTAGGATCGCTGGAGGAAAAATGTAAAGCTTTGAATAATCATTAGGTGATGCTGGCAAAGATCTGTATATGGAGACACCTGTTCTAGTGCAGAAGGTGAGATGATGATGGACAACAGTAAGACAGGACTCTTGAGTAAGGCTGTTTGCTATATGCTTCTTCCTAAGGATGTTGTGAATCATCTCAGCATATACTGACCTCTGATCCTGAAAATCCTCCCAGCTGGTGCTGTGTGCAATTGGTGACTTTAGTGCCATGGAGAACCAGGCTGGATTACTGTGAGTGACTGAGTTACAAAGGGAACTACTTGGTTTGGGTCAAGAATAATAACAACATAGGAGGACATAGCTTCTTAACTGCAAATGGGACTTGGAGAGAAACACTGCTTTTGAGCTGTTCAGTGGAAAAAATTAGGATTACTGTGGGGTGAATTGCTGTGAGTTTACCATTTATGTGACTAAGGTGGATTGCTTTGTACTGTCAGTGCGTGGGAGATGCTGCCGAACCTGAGACTGGCTAGGTGTTGTTGAATAGTTTACCTTTTTTCAATCACTCTGGAATCAATAGACTCTTCAAATATTGTACATATTTAAGTTTCAGTCAAAATGTCAGTAATTATTACAGCTCCTCTTCTGATTATCAGTAGTTTTCTTCTGTTGTCCATTTCCTTTTTGAATGAACCTCTTTGTAGCCATTGTACCAATCAATACTGCAGAGACTTAAAAAAAGGGAAGAGGAACTGAACATAATGCCAGTAATCACAAGGGTTGTTGTATACAAAGGGGATGAAAAATACATCTTTCTCCATGATCCGTGTGATAGAATCCTCCTTTGTGTTTCTCTGCTTTGATCTTGCTGTGAACTGGAGAGTTGGAGGTGAGAAGTTAGTGATAAGCATGCTGAGCTACTGCACACTGACCGTTACCTCAGTGAAGGAAAAGAAAACCAAAAAGGATTTGACCCCAAACTGAAAGATACGTTTTCAGACCTACCCGGCTTTTCTGTTCTGTATTGTTGGGATCATTTCCTACTGAGACAGATACAGCCAGAAAAAAGAACAAATGTTTTCAAATATGTCACACCGCCTTTATTGCTTCTTCTATGTGTTGAGGTGACTGCTTGGAGGAAATTGTTGATAAGTTGAGAAACTTTTACTGGTTTCTTGCTGGGACACATAAGGTTTAGTTCCCCTGATGTCTTTAGTTCAAGGCATTCAGGAAAATAATGCAAAATATAGGGCTATTCAAGGGCACAGAAGGGTGACAACTTCAGAAGAGTAACTGAAGTGAACAAGACTGTAGTCTAGATTTCATAGTGAGAAGTCCTTATAGCACACACAGTATGGTGTGTGCATACTAGACAGTTACATAAAGGCCAGAAGATTTACTATGCAGGGTAAGCACTGTTTATCAAGGGAAAATCTGAGCCACTTAGCACAGAAAAGTCATGGAGAATCAGGGAAATGGAGAAATAAAACCGTATCNAAAAGTTGTAACACTGTGATTTGGAGGCTGCTCTTTAGAGCAGAGTCACACCATGAGCAGAGAAACAAGCAGGGTCTGAGGACAGCACTCTCTTGCACACCTGTGGGAAAGAATCTGCAAGATGGGGTGAACAGAAGACAACAAAATTTCGTTTGTCATAAAAACTGCGATGGGCATTTTGGGCTGAAGGTGTTGGGTAAGCAATGGGACAGAAGGTTATTTCCTGGGAAACGCTTCTTTAACTGGGAGTTAAATGAAAGCCTTACATAGAACCGACATCCCAACCAACCAAATTAAAGGCAATCTGCATGTTAAAGAAGCCAAGAATATAAACAGGGGGGAGGAAGAGATAAGATATTTCAAACACTTTAACAATTACCCTGAAACTAGATTACAGTGGAATCCAGAGAGACATCTTTTATCCTCTGTGGAGCAGCATGAGTAATTTTTGTTTTCATTAAAAGTTTTCATTTTTTTGAACAATGTTACATTTGCATTTTTTTCCCCTAAAAGATAAGAGTTGATTAACAGTGCAGTGAATTTTGCTTCTATTTTCTTACCAAAGTTTGTCTGGAAGTTTTATAGTATCACCTCTTCAGCCGTGTTTGTCTGTTCAAAGGCCAGGTGCTGTGTTCAGATTGAACATCAGGGAGAAGGGTAAAATGTTGAAGGTAATCTTGTGTATTTATGTTTGTGCAGGTTGAGTATTTCCATCTTCCTTTGTCTGTGGTGTAGCTTACAGGAGGCTCAAAGCTGCCCCTGTTTGTGTTCAGGAGAAGACATTTCCCAAGGGACTGGGTGTCAGCTGAGTGCTATCAGAGCACTCCCTACACTGGTTTTGTATCTTTTTTCCTTAATGTGTGCTATCTGAGGAATCTCTGCCAACTGAAAAGAGTGGTAGACCAGAAGAGGATTTGTCAGTCTGAGGTAGTTTTGCATCAGATTGGATGAACCATCCAGTCTGTGTTTTTATTATCTTGGTAACTGACCATTAATTTACTATCTAGAACATAAAAGCTTGCACAAGCTTGGAAATAAGAAGGAACCAAACAGTTTTGATCTCCCCCTTGCTTCCTTTCAACCTCTTCAATCCAATAGAAATCATTTGGGGTTTGAGAACAGGCCAGATAACCGTGCTTGCAGCATTAGCAAATATATCAGGAAGTTGTTGTGACATTATGTACTTTACTGTCCCTTCAGAAATGGAGTTCAAGTGAAGCAAATGTTGGAAAAAGACATATGGCTTATGGGGACAGGTTCACTCTCTAGTGAAAAGTAAAGTTATTAAATGAGCAGTGCCTGCCAATGTTGGCAGGGATATGTCGTCGCTGTAGTTTTTATTTATTATTTAAAAGGCCTCATGCAGGACTTCTGAATATGGCCTTCAAATGCTAGGCTGTGTACAAACATACAGAGTCAATGCACAAATTATGTATTGTGTTATGAACAGGAAGAATATGATGCTACAAAAAACCTCTCAGAAAAATTGGTAGATACAGTACAAAAAGATCTAACCTTAGTAGACTAGAAAACCCTTTTTTAAAGATTAAAACTACGCTTGTCTAACCTTTTTTGAAGTCAAAGCAGAGAACATTCCTTACTTTTCATGGCAGTTACTATATAAAGTTTGTTGATTAGCAGGAAAAAGCCCAAACAGACAGACAATTGGATTTTTTTTCATCTTCTTAGGAACAGTTTTTCTAAAAATCTGGAATAATTCAGTTAATTTTTTAACAGTTTTAAGAATCTTAGATGGGAAATGTAATTAATTTCTTTACCAAAGTATGGTGTAGCTGCTAGTGCAAAGGAATCCTGACACACAAGACAGCAGGTACTTCAATTAAGAATCTGGCTTATTGCTAACAAGAGTGGGATGTACATATTTATCCTAAGGAGCTCTTACTTACAAATATCCAAAATGTTTTCAGACTAATACACTTTAGTAATACTTGATTCTTCTGAATCTCTGGATAAAGCCAACAGAATGAAAACAAACTTTCAAAAAATTATATGGTTCTGTAGAGATATACTGTCTACAATATTAATGATAGAATATGTTTAATATTTTTAACGGAATAATTCACTGAAACTACTGTGTCTTCCTGGAAAGTAATTTTCAAGCACGCAATAACCATAAGTAAAGGCATGTGGAGGCAACTTTGCAAAAGAATATTGCAAATGGTATCCCACGCAGAAACTTTCCCGGGTTTGGATCTGCAAGACTACAGTGTATGTCCAGTACCGCTGAACGATCACAAGCTAGGCCTGTAGTCACCTACTGGGACATCCAGAATCGCTCTCTTGGCATCAGGCCACAGGAGCTGAGGTGATCAGGTACAGTGATCTGGATATGGCCCTCACACTCTTTGAAAATGTTGCACTTTGTCTTTTTTTTTTTTTTCCTTTTTGTAGCAAATACACAACCCTGTATTTTTTCTGCTCATATTCATTTGACTGTATTTCAACAAAAGATCAGCTGTTCCCTGATATTTTTGTGCCTTGTGGAATGTTTATTTCATTTATCATATATTTATGCTATAAGTTTCTCAGGGTGGGGTGTGGTGGGGGTGAAGGGGAAGAATTCTAGTGTGGAGCATGTATGTAAAAACAACACGATCATATGGTTTGTAGTATACTTTTAAACATGTCGGAAAGGGTTGGCTTTGTACAGGGGAAGCTTCAGCTCTTTTGCAAAGCCAGAACCTTCACTTTCAGTGGAACGAAATGTATCAACAGTGGAAGAAACCGAGTCCTATTTAAAGCTGAAAGCCTACTAAATGGGACAAAACCCCTGCATTTTTAAAGGGGGAAGAAGGGGGGAGAAAGCCATTCATGAGAAGTATAAAATGTAATTTTGTTTTAAAGCTCACTAAAAGCTATATAGGTCATAAAGACAATCAGTCTTTTATTCTTTGAAATAATTCACATTACAACCCTATGTATTACCACCCTTATCACAGAAAAGCCTTTAGATTTGTGTTGGCAGGTAATTACAAATTGATTTCTGGACCCTCATTTTGACAATGGTTTTGAAAACCTTTTCTTTTTTTTCCCCTTTTTAAAAGCCTCTTATGATTTCTCCTGCATCATACTGAAGAAGTACTGTCATGATGAGCTGGCCAGGTGTACTAACCACTTATACAAAAGACCCATAGAGTACAAGACCCAAAATATTCTGGAAATTAACTGTGAAATGCCACAGGTAACTGCAGTATACTCAATTTACTTCTATCTTCATCTTTCATATCATTCAAACACAAAATAATTTTACAAATAGATGGTCATTTAACAAATTTGCCTGCTGTAGATGACCCTGCTTCAGCAGGAGGGTTGGACAATGACCCACGGAGGTCCCTTCTATCCCCTACCATTCTGTGATTCTGTGAAATGGGTAACCTAAAAATTTACAGCCTGCAGCTTGCTCCTTTCACTAGCATACCAAATCCTTATGGTTTCCTTATGTTTCTTCAGCATTTAACACTGTCAAAAACTCTTCAGGAACCCAAAGGCTTAACCCGTTATTGCTTGTATTTACCCTTACAGGGTCTGTCTGTCTCCGAAGATGCCTTTGAATGATTGCCAAAGTCTTGGGCTGAAATTTGAGTTTGTAATCTAATAGCTGTTTTACAGTTAGTAACCAAGTTTAGAGTGATAATCCCTGCCTTTAGGAGTCTACAGTTTAAAACTCAGTGTGTTAAAGCTGAGAAACACATTTAGGTAAAGTTGATGAGTAGGAAGGGAGAAGATGAGTAACAAAAATAACTAGATATCTTGGCATAGATTTGCTGTGTGCACAATCTACAGTCAATTGGTGACAGCAAGCACGGTAATCACTACTCATCACCTGCTTAGCTGGGCTATTTTTGAAGTATAGCTGAATTGCAGCAGTAGTGGGTTTTTCTAATTGTTTATTATTCCAGAGAATTAAATAACATTATCTCAGCATTTGGGACACATCTAAAGGATTTACAGCGCTAAGAATATCCTAGGCACGCAGGTACGTGAAGTAGCCTGTACGACATGCAGTAAACACTGGCATAGAGTTACTGGAGGCTAAATTGAAATTTTTTAGTATTATAGACTTTATTGATTTGGTTTTGAGTCGTTTTCCTTTCTACCACAGACTTCATGTATTATTAAAATATTTGCAGAACATCAAGTATGACACCATGTTTCTTAGGTTTCTTTTTCTTTCAGGGGAAAAAAATAATCTCTCAGATATGTGGGAATGGTGACCATTAGCTTTAGCTAATAACCCGTGTGCATGACTTTAAAGTACAATTTTTTTTTCTACCACTTCCAGGAGGGTGTAATTTGTAACAGTATTAAGAAAAGCATATGAAGTGCCACAGTCTTCAATAATCTGTAACTCTCAAGGCAGGATACGTTTTGATCTTGCTTCTTGATGAGCTTCAACATAAACTGAATGCTAAAAAATTTACTGTTCTTTTCTTGTTTTTTTTTTTTCTATGTATTTATAAGTAATTTCTTCCATTATTGATTTCACCTTCCTTTTACATTTCAACATTCTGTATCCCTAGTCTCCTTTGGCTAAGAAAACATTCCACTTCAAAACAAAATAGAAAAAAAAAAATCATTCTTTAAAATGACCAGTGGAATACATAAAACTATATGAAATAAAAATAATAACCCCCCTAACTTTTTGCGTAATTAAAATAATTCAGCAAAGCAGTATGGAGCAGGTTGAGAGACACTTTTCTCAGGGGCGGATCCTTAGCTGGAATTGATTCTCAGTGTTCCTTTTATTTTAGTGGGTATTTAACAATTTGTACAGCTTGGAATCTGCATCTTCATTTCCTCCCTTTTTAATCATATCTGTCAGTTTTTTCTGTCCTCTGTTCTTTCCAGTGCCAGAATGTGTGAGTTTCTGTGTATGTTTATGTATGTATGAAAGATACTTGCTGTAAGCAGTCTTTATTTTTTCTGGACAAGGCAGTTTAGGATTTTTCTGGAGTATCACTGATTTGTCTCCATGAAGATGTTGCTGTCCTATTGCCAACATGAACTGCTGCTAGAGATGTACCAGCAAAAGGCAGGAAATTATGCCGTCATTTAAAGTATTTAAAATCAGGGAAAGAAATATGAGACAATGATTGAGGAAAGGGGGAAAAGGCAATTAGGAATATGTTCTTCCCTTATGCTTCAAATGAGATCAGAAAAGAGATGTTGTAAGTGACATGGCTTTTTTTTTTTTAACTAAAGAATACCATTTGAAATGAACAGGATTCATATTTTGTGAAATAAGTTATGTGTGTTCTGCTGTGGTAATGTATCAGAGGAGGAGGGATCATATATACTGCCTAATCCTGCTCAAGCCACTCCGTCTCTCAGTCAGAGGGAAGACAGCAGTAGAGCTCAGGCTGTGCAGAGTGATATTCTTTTGGACCAGTTTCTACGGTCTGGTGATGAAAATGCAAAGATTCATTTCTTCCCTGTAAAGCCAATGCTCAGACAATATTGCAGAACAAACCTTTCCTTGCACAAAGGTTATTTTGTCTCTGGAGCATTCCCTTTTTCACTGAAAGGCATTGTAGACTAAAATTTCTCCGAGAGTTCATGACACCTTGAGAGCCTTCCTTTCAGAGACAAGCTGTATAATAATAATGTGGTGACAGAAAAATCGAGGAGAGGTGGCTTTCTCTGATGGAGAATTTGCCTTTAATTCTACCCTGAAGAGATTGCAATGGAGCACCAACCTTTGTTCTTACTGTAGTGCTTCACTGCTATACCAACCATTTGTTAAATGGGAAGTAATTGAGGTTGAAAAAGAATTGAATGAATAAAGCTTTTGGCAGGGAAGGGGAGGAGGCAAAGTATGGGTTAAAGGTTATTCCTTTCAGAAATTTCATAAAATGAGAGGTAATGTGGCTTTTGAGCTAGAATTGTTGGTGCCTCTGGAGGGGGCTTGCGGAAGAGAGGGAGGAAAGCAGGTTAGGGGGAGGGAGACCAAACCTGTGGAAGCACAATGAGAATTATAAACTAGCATCAAATATTCAGCTCTGTGGCTTCTGATTGATTATATTACAAATTTCACCCTGAGATGTGTAGCCTCAGTCATGTCTCTTGGTGAATGGAGAGCAAAGGAGGAGGAACTGAGGAGGATTCAGAAGTAGTAATGTAGATGCCCCTTAGAAGCTTTCTTATCCAAGAAATCTTGTAGCTTTACTGTAAATTGCATTTACTGCTTCCAGAGGAATGAATGGACTGCACATTTCTGCGCTTTCCTGAATTCTGGCATTCTGGTAATTTGAAAACAATGAAGATGGGTTTTTTTTTCTGTTATGAACTTGTGTCTGCCTTATAAATGCTTATAAATATCTCAAGGGTGGGTGTCAGGAGGATGGGGCCAAACTCTTTTCAGTAGTGCCCAGCAACAGGACAAGGGGCAACGGGCATAACCTGAAGCATAGGAAGTTTCGTCTGAACAGAAGGAAGAACTTCTTCACTCTGAGGGTGACAGAACACTGGAACAGGCTGCCCAGGCAGGCTGTGGAGTCTCCCTCTCTGGAGATATTCAAGATCCACCCAGATGTGGTCCTGTGAAGCCTACTGTAGGTGACCCTGCTTTGGCAGGAGGGTTGGACTAGATGACCCACAGAGGTCCCTTCCAACACCTACCATGCTGGGATTCTGTGAAAACATTTTCCCTTCTGCTTTCCTCCCCTCCCCAAAGAAAAAAAAGTCTGTCATGAAAGTTAATCTTACGTTATTTTGGGCCTGGGAACTCTAGGGACAGGCAGAAAGGATTTGTATCCTTGGCAAAGCCTGTGCTGAATAAAATATCACCATTATGGAAACATTAATGTACATCCATCTGTATTGTGCTTTCCATACTATATTGCAGTTATGTGAAATTTTTTATTAATTCTTGTCTTTGTGGTCCAAATGTGTACAAGCATGCATTCCTTATTATGTGCAGCTTTTTTTTTTTGTTCTTCTAATGCACGTTGAATAGTGCAAAGCACAAGGGCTAAGGATTTTTGCTCAAAAGAAATTGATCACTGGTTTTGACTCGTGCAGGTTGCTTTATACATGGCCATTACATTTCTTCATAGTGAAGCCCATCACTTGCTATGCCTTGGAAAGTCTGGCTTTGCATAATTTTTAATATATGAGTACTGCTCCTTATTTGGATAGAAGGATGCTTTCTACTCCTAAAGTAATAATGAGTCTTAAGTAAGATTGTTTTTACTGAAATTCCTTAGGGATAGATGCTGACTCAATTCTCATCCACAACTTTGTCAATAAGTTGGAAATACACATATAGTAGCTGCCAGTAAAAAAACTTCTGGATGACTGCTAGACTATTGGAATTGTGAGTAGTAATTAACTCCTACCAGAGAAGTTAGGATGATTGCCAACACGGGCCTTTCAAAAAAATGCGTAAGGAGATTTCAGACTGGGAGTTGCAATGAGGATACTTGTTCCATTGAGGACTTGTACTTGAGAAAGGTGTTAGGGTCATACCAGACAAGCAGCTCATCGGGGCTTTCTACAAGAGCTGGGGCAAAGAAGGCTAATGTGGATCTTGGATATACAGATTAGAATAGCAACTTAGGGAAAGGGAAGTGATTTTTTTCTAGATATTGCATTAGTCAGGCAGCTACTGGAATATCTTGTTCGGTTTTGTGTCCACATTTGTTTAAATTATGACAGCAAATTGAAGAAGGTAAACGAATGGGCCAGAAAAATAATTTTGAGAGAATGCCTGATAGTGAGAAACTTAGAACTCCATCTGTTCTGCTTTTCTCAGAGAAAGAGACTATTTGTTTACAGTGCAGAAGGACCTTAATGTGTCAAAAATATTGGTTACCAGAAACCTCTCTAATCTAGCAGAGAAAGACAAGACTTGGCTGAAGTAGGCTGGAAGCTGAATCCCGATGGTTTCAAATGGGAAAGTAGAAATAAATAAACAAACAACAAAAGAAGCAACCCTAATCACAGAGTAATAGTTCATGAAAAATGAAAGTCAAGATACAGTTTTTTTCCAGCTTGAATAAGGCAGCCCTCAGCACAGCGTCACTATTGCCAAATTTGCTAAATAAATGAAGAAAGGAAGTGCAAAGGATTATTCTGTTTTGAGAGAATATCATCACCAGTAAATCTTGAGAATATCTAGCCTCAAATTTTGAATCTCGCAGTGATTAGTCATAGTACCAGACTAGCAGCCGCTAGCACTATATGTAATATAATATACTATATATAGTATAATATATAATATAGTATAATATATATATTATAAGATGATACTTCGTTGTTTTGTAAAAGCAGTACTATAACAACCAGAATGAACAACTTACTGCATGCTATTGCAGCTTTGCTACTGTCGTCAGAAGGAGATCGCCTTTGGATTTAAGCAATTGGGACTGTTTGGGAAGACTGTACTCTTGCAAGGGGGCTAGTGCTCCAGCTTGCGTCCAACACTACAGCTTCATCCAGGGAAACAGGAGGGACTAATGGCTCCTGCGATATCTGCAAGATACTGAACTGAAGGTTACCTTAGTGCAACTTGGACTGCCAAATTAACAGAAACATTTTCTTAATGTGTAGTGTTGAGGAGTCCCTACTTCACCTCACAGTCAACACGAACCTTTGTGCGGGTCCCGCCGGCCAGTTATGGGCCCGCTTGAAAAGCCTCTGTGCAGGAGCTTGAGCAGCCAAAGCCGGCCATCGCTTCCCACTGCTTCTAGCAAGGCTGAGCTCAGAGGAACTATTAATAAAATAAAGTTACGTATCATTTGCAGCAGAAATAATTTTTAATATTCAGGTTAGCAGATAGATATAAAAAGTGTTAATCCTGTAAGTAATGCGTTACAATTAGAAATCATCATTAATTAAACACACTCATTTACAGAATGAGGTATTTTCTTTGTGACACATCCGGGTGTTCTCTTTGGTTATATTTTTATTACTTGCAATTACAATTTATTACTTTCTATAAAAATGAAAATTTTCAGGCAGCCTATGTTAAATGAATGATTCAATAATTTAAAACTGAGTATTTGTTATCTTTGAGGACTGCAAAAATGAATTGCACATTGTTGAATTCAAAATGCCAGTCTTGTGAATAAGTCAGTCCCTGGGGAAGCTGTGAGCTGCACTGTCACAAAGAGAGAAGGGGAGAGGTTGCAGGGTACAGATATTTACTTCTTTTATATTTATGGCCTGATAGTCAGAGAGGCTGAGCATCTGAAGATTCAACTGAAGTGAATCGGGTGGAAGGTGCTTCCTAAAAATCAAATCTTCATATATATGTTTGCAGTTGACTGGAGGGAAAGAAAAGTTAAAGCAGAGAAACATGGGAAGGGAAAAGACTCAGGCATGAGAGGAGTCGGAGTTGTGTGAAGTTAAACGTGGGCTGCTTTTTCATATCTCAAGAGATCAGAGAGATTCCCTTTTTGTCTGAGTAGAAAGTTTCATGCAGGTTTTGGAGAGAAAGAACCTGCTCTCCTGGGACAAAGTCAGTGCCAGGGATGCTGTTTGGCAGCCTGGGCTTCACCCTGTTTGTACGACTTTTACTCCTTCTGCAGGAGGTTTAGATGCTTTAGCACCCTTAGCGGTGGCAGGCACTATACAGATGTAGGGTACTGCATTGTTAGTGTCAGTATCACTTCAGTTACTCGTTTACAGTCACTGCCCTGCCATTCTTGATTTTAGGAGGTAGGTTAAATGGAACGCATATAGCACATGGAGCAGCTTTGTTGAATTCAGTGTAAACAGGATCAGTTCCTGTGTAATTTCTGCAAATTCATTTTGTTGCAGTTGTTTTTTTCTCAAACCCTTGAGCTGTCTCAAAACATTACAAAACAGATTCTTTGTTGTTAAGCTTCATGTAAAAATCAACAAAACAAATTTCATATAATAGGCAATCATGAGGATGTTTTAGAACCATGATACATCAGCTATTAATTTCTGGTGACTGAAACACATATGTATTTAATCTCTCTGTTCTTTCTCACTTCAGAATTACATATTCAGGATTTTTACTTTGATCTTTAAGAAAAAAGGAAAGCTGAGGCTGTTGGTAAGGTCTGGGAAGGTAGGAAAACTAATTGAGGGGCTTGAATATGAAAACTAGCCTTGTGTCTCCACCTTTGTCTAGAAGAGGAAGTGAGAAGATTTTTATCGTGCATGGATACTGTTGTCTCCTTTGTGGAAACAGAATAAATATCCTGCCTGAATTCTTAAAAAATAAACCCCAAATAACTTCAGTGTTATCTGAAAAATGTACTCTATTCCTTTTTCAAATTAGTAATTTCTGCTATGCATGGCATCTCCTGCCATTCACTACCTTAATTGAAACTGTAATAATCGATGCCACCCTTATATATTTATTTCTTGTAGAAATAGTTTACACAGAGCCACAGATTCAGTAGATAAAAATAGCGTTCTGGTCATGGGCTTCTCTCCTTGACTCGCTGCAATGGTAAAAGTGATTTCCTGTTAAACAGGCAGCCCGGGACTGCAGGTGCACGTGCATGAAGCTTCTGATTTACAGGTTAGCACCCTGAACTCCAGTTTAATTCAGTGGGAGCTTTAGCACTAATAAACTAAAGTCAAGTATGTGTTTGGACATATTTTATATACTGTGTGACAGGTTCTGATTGCTTTCATTGTTGGATAAACTCTAGCCTGCATTTTTTTTCGCCTTACTAAGTATTTTGTGGTGTTTCTCATGTTTATATAAACTATTAGGAAAAAAAACACAAAAGCAATTCCCCTTCCCCCAAAGCTCCTACCCTTGTTCTATAGGTGTTTTAGCCTTTGCTTTAAAGCAAGCGATAGCAGAAGGTACAGAATATTTTTGAAACTGGTTCAGCAGTGTTTATTAATGATGCATCAGACTTGGCGAAGTGGCACAGGTTTACTGTGTTGTGACCAAGCTCAGAAATTGCTTAGAGAGTTCTGCCTGTTTTCAGTGGTGCAGATCTTGGAGTCATAAAAAATTCCTGAGACATCAGTGTTTATGGTAATTAGGTTAAACAGTGTATGGGAGGCAATCAAGTGGTCACATGCATGAGTGAACTGATAGACAGAAGATATAATATCACTGTCCAAGTAAGAAAAATGCCAGGACAATTAATGAGCAGGAGTTGCACACCAAGAGGTCTCATTATTACCCGGTACTGTATCATATTCTCTGTGTGTGTTATACACAATAGTTATGATTAATAAAAATAATAATAAAAAACCCCTTCTGGGGACTGCATGTCAAGCATTCAGAAGGTAGACAAACATATTTCTGGCATTTCCTATGCTACCTTCATTCAGCATCTTTGTGCCTGTGTGTTATAATGCAGTGTCTGATTATATGATCGCATACTATTTTCTTCCACATAATCCCAGCATCGTTTACTGCTTGAGGAGAACCTATTCCTTGGATCACCTGGGATATGAAATAGCTCCATTTGCAAGCTGATAGTTTAAACTCTTAGCAATCCAGACATGCCTACATAACGACCAAGCTTATCTAAGGTCTTCTGTCTCAGGAAATAAATTAACCCATTCGATCCCAATAGCTAACCATGAAATAAAAGAGAAATCAAGTCACACGTGATTTTTGTTTAAAAGCACAGCAGTTATTTACTGATTTTCTACAGCCTGAAGTCTCACTAATCCCTTAAATATTTATCGTCAGTAGGGTGTGAGCATGAATGAGTAGGATGTTGTCATAAATGCATTGCTGTCTATTTTGTTTCTTTTGAAAACTGTAGTTTTTATTTATCATTATGAAGAAGGAATAATTCCATGTCAGACTTGGACTGCTGTATGGGATACAGGAGCACGACTGCCTTCCTTGGGAATGTGTTAAATCAAAGCAGGGTGTATTCCTGAAACAAGATTTTTAATAGGAAATTTAAGTGGTTTTGAAACCCTGGTTACTGTGAATATTGGAGGGAAGCAAAGTGTTACTGTATCTACTTCTGAGCTGTATTTTGAGAGAGAGTCTGCATGAGTCGTCAAAGGTGCCTGCGTGAGATGTGACCTTTTCAGTTCGTATTTATTCTGTCTTCCCAAATACACACCGTAGCTGTACAGTGCCTGTCAACATTACATGTGGTGAAACTGGTTCTCTGAAGGGAAGAGTTCTCTTTTAATCCTGAAATATTCCCCTTCTGAAGCTGGCCCTGAAAAAGAGAAAAACACCGTGAAGAAAATTGTAAGAAGGAGAGGAAGAAATATGTTTAAACCTTCTTTTCCAAAATCCTTCCCCCGTTACCTCAAACTTGTCCTTGTGATCTATTCTTTGTTATTTCACTTTGTTCTTCTGAGGGATTTTTTAATAAATGAATTGCAAGTGTCCCATCTCCAGTAACACACACTGCATTTGTACTATGTTGTATGTCCACTGTGTAGTGCACCTCCCTTCCCGGAAGCGTCTCAGCTATAGCACCTGGTTATTGCTGCCTGTGCTGATCATGGAAGAAGACATCAAAACATCTTCAGCCTTTCCAACCCTTTTGGTGTCTCTTCCTAACCTGCAAGGCTCTAATCATAGCCCTTAAGCTCTTGCTGGGATTGGGTGTCTACAGCAGGGTGACCATAGAGGCATCAGAGCCATGGACAAGAAATAATGGAATGTATATTAAACCCATTGAAAACATGGAAAATATTCTGTGGTGTAACCCTAGCTACCTGATCAGTGTGCCACTCTATTTCAGCATTATGGGTGAAAACCTTTGTGACATACATTGGTTTGGTGAAGAATTGTCTAAAAGCTGAATTCAATAGCTTTGTCCTTTCTGAATTAAATGGGGCATTCCCCACTCGATCCGCAATTAAAAAAAAATAACCATGAAGTGTAAATGCAGGATGCGACATTCTGTGAAGCAAATAGTTAGGATTGCATTGGTTTCCATTATGAACAGGAACATTTTGGAAACTAGCTTTTAACAAATGTTGGTCAGTAGTGTGAAAACATATTACAATTATCTGAATGCCTGAAAGGGGATCATAGCAGACAGTCTGATTTGTGTCACTGCAGTTTCTCAAATCTTTCCATTACATCAGGCTATCAAAATCTCCAACTGTGCAGTTGGTCTTTATGGTAGTATGCCCTTCCTAAACCCCCACTGCGAAAACCGTTGTCCTCGGGTGGGCTGGATCTCATCTTGTCTAGAGCAGCCTCATCTATCTTACTGCTTCGCACTGCTACGGGCAGGGTGGAACAGCTCTGAGCACAACTGAACTCTGATCAAGGCCTTTGGGCAGTCTTACAATGTTTCCAATAAACCATGATAAACTGACCAGCTGCTCTTTCATGTCCTCTCATTGCACTGTATGTCTTGTTTGAAATGGGAGGAAGAAAGTATTTTATAGATTGTATATTTTGGCAGTGAAACAAAAATAGCCTCCAGACCCCTCAGGTAGCAAGTATGAGTGATGGGAAATCAGCTGGCAGGGGTTAAGCTTGTGGATGGCTGGGGGAGCCACACGAGTGCTGGGGGAAGAAGGGACCATAGAGGAGTACAAGTTCTTGGTCTTGTGATTGCAGAACACATCCTCTACAGTATGGTGCCTAAAGGAGGGCCAGAACCCTTTTTTGCTCTTCACAAATGTCACCGGAGAGCAGGGAAACCAATGTACAAGCTAAAATTTACAACCCACATGACTTTGGTCTCTTTATTTCTCTTTTATTCATCCATGAAAGAGTGACAATTGACCATCTGAAACTTCCTTCATAGTCCTCATGGGCGTGCTTCAAATGGGATGTTGGTGCAGATAAGTAAGTGGCAACATCTGTACATTCGATGCTCTGCGGGGCCACATCGTTCTTTGCTTTGCATGGGCTTCATGCTGTTGTGGCTATGTGGGGTGGAAATTAGACTGCTCTTATTTTCTCATGTATGAATCAGCAGATAGTCCTGTTTTTTGTCTCTCATTGAACAACTGGAAAAAATAAATAAGATTGAAAGTAAACATTCCCAAATTTCTTTTTTGTGTTCTGACTTTCTGCAAAAATTTCTGCAGGTCTAACAGCTGTATAATGTATAAATCATTATAAACAAGGCTTGAAAGGAACCTCACTGTTTATACTATAGCTTCCCTGCCCTTTAGCAGTGATGAAAACTGAAAATACCAGTGCATCTTGAATTCAAAGCAGAAAAAAAAAAATAGATGAGAGATCATAAAGGGGTAACGCGGTTCAGCTAGACTCAGCGTTTGGAATATTAAGCAGATTTGACCCATGCTGAGAAGAGTCTGAAGAGCAAATTCTTCTCAGCACCATCTCTTATGTCAGGACCCTGATTAACAAAGACATTTAAATAATGTCACTGCACTTCATACAATTTGAGCCTATTTTCTCTTTTGTATAGCTTGTGAATGTAATTTTTTTTTTTACTTGCCATATTTGACCCCTGTCTCCTAATAGTGGCAGGCAATGATACTTTGAATTATTATGCTGAATATAAATTTAAGCTTCAAAACTAACAAAGCTTTTGTTCTTATCCTGATGAAAGTACAGTTTTGCAGTTGCTTTAAATGTTATAGCTCTAAGCCTGCCATTGCTACTTCTACTAAGGATTTCTCAGTGAATTCATTAGAAGTGTCTGTTTTCATAGCCTTGCTTGTACAAATAAGAAGCAGGGATTTGAAAGTTCAGCAAGTATCTTGCTGTGCTTAAGCTGCAGCAATGTTACATATGCTGAACCTGTTTTTAAGCTACTACTAAGGAATAATGTAAGCTGAACTGTGAATTCCCTCATTAGAGGTTTAATTCTCTAAGGCTAAAACTAAGGCTAAATTTTGATATTTGTTAACAGAATCCTGTGTGAATTAATATTTTCCAGTGGACACGCAGAATTTTGAAAGAACAATTCTAGAGAGATAAAGGTAAGGAAAAGCCACATGTGTTTTCCAGGCATGTGAAAATAATTTCAAGGGTCAGTGGCTTCGTAGTTGGAATTAACAACATGGTAACAGAAAGAGGAAGAGAAGGCGACGGCAGTTCCATTTTTCTGTCTAATGCAGAGAACAGTGGTATTCAGAGAATGTCCCTAATGAAATAATCATGTTTCTATAAATATTGGCTGTTTCTCTCCATTATATGGATTTTGAATTTTTTTTTAAACCTTCTTAGTTAGATCTGGTTCTACACGGAGAAGGGATAGAGGAGAAATGAATGAACTAAACCTGTTCGGTCTTTGTCAAGCTATATCTAGCAATTCAGGGCACGCAAACTTCCCATGATGATAATTTCAGCTTTCAAGTGGTTTTCTACCTTTCTGTTTTTGGGAGAATGGAAATGAAACTACTGTTCATTTGACTGATATTTGACTGATATTTGACTTCTGAAAATGGAAATGATTTTAGTGAGACCCTGTTCTTCACTTACTGAGTATCTAAATCAGTGTTTGCCCAAAGTCTCTGTGCTACGTTTCGGGGTGGTCTGAACTGTAGTGAGTGACTGCCAACTGTCCAGATGGAAACTCTAAATCAGGCAGAAGATGAATGTGGGATTGCCTCTGCGAAAAGTAACATTTCTCAATTGTTTTGCAGATTAGGGACCTGTCAAGTTTCATCTCTGTCATACAACCCTAAACGTTTTGTAGGCAGATACAGGGAGTTATATAGATGCATAGATACAATGAAGAACATGAGGTGGCTAAACATATTCTTACTTAATAGAAAATTGTATCTTATTTAGATTTCTTTGTAGTCCATATCGTGAACAGGTTGTGTTTCTTCCCTCAAGCCTCATTCTAAGCCCTTAATTCATTGCACTCGGAGAACATTAAAAATTCCCCCAAATTATTCCAGGTCAAGGCTATGAGCTATAGTTGTGTGGGATTAGAACCACAAAGTCTGAGAAGACAGTTACAGAGAATCATTTGTTGCCTCCATTAGCTTCTCACTTTGCTGTCACATAGTGAGAGAGGGTTGGTGACAGGGAAGCTTCCCAGCACCTCAACACCTGGCTTTCAGTGGTTTTCAAACAGGGGGGCTGGAGTCTTTCCTTTTATCAATCGAGCTGTCTTCAGGGTTGGTGGTTGAAATGAAAAACTCTTTGCGTTACACATCTGGAAATTTAGTAAAATACATGACACCTTTGCCAATATTTAGTGGCTGCCACGTAACCTGCCTCTCCTGCAAAGATCCAAAATATTCTGCTATTGTTAAATTAAAATAACAATTTAACAAAGCATAAAGGAATTAGAGAAAAAGAAGTGGTATGTGTTTAAGCATATTTTATAAGCTTTACATATCACTGCATGTAGGCAACAAACCCAAATCTAAACTGTAAGAGCAGTGGGTTTATCTTTTATTTAGAATAAAACAATGCAGTAGTGTAATAATCACATTTTCTAAAGTCTCACAGAGCACAATAAACCTCTTCACACCAACTACAACATACGGTCCCTAGGGATTTTACTGAACAGAATAAAATTGCTGATTTATGTTATTCATCCTACCTATGTGTCTATCAAATATTAGTATAAAAAGTGGGAAAGGATTAGAACTACTTTTTTGTGTGAATGTGCTTCATTTAACTTAGAAATAAAAAGCAGCAAAGTATCTTATAAACTTTTTTCCCTCAGTTTTCCTGGATGTGTTCTTGAGGCGACATTTTTTGGTTATCATTGAGGCAGTGTTTTTTTGTTTGCTTTTTAACTATTCCCATTTCAAAGCCATTTTTTCATTCTGAGGCAATTAGCAGCCTGGCAGCAGTCACTAGATGGAGGCTAATTTTTATTTTTTTTTACTGTGGTGAATATTCTAGCAATAAACAGAAGATCTTGATTTGAATCAATGTTTTTTTCCATTTCACTTTATATTTTATCAATGAATATCACCCCAAGATTTGATCTACCATTAAAATGTCATTTCTATGACAAACTCTGCCAGGTATTTTCTGTTTAATTAACATGGTCAGCACCACTTGGGAGTGAAACAATAGTAGGTTTTGTTAAAAAGAAGAGAAATTCTGGTCCTGGTTAGTGAGGGAAGTGCACTGAAGATAGGCATGGGTCAAGTCAGGAGAACCACCCTTCCAGTTTGTCCCCCGAAGGAAAGACGCTTAGAAAACGAGCGTGCGAGGGCTGCTGCGTCCCTGACTCTCTGGGGCTGGGGGGTATGTATTCCTTCCACTGTGCTGAAAGCCTATCCCCTCAAGGGAATTCCCTTAAATGAGGAATCCACCATGGGCAAAAAGATGATATAGCTGCAGCTCTGACGTAGAAACATGTTGTTATACTAGAGCCAGTTGACGTGCTCTTGAAGAACACTATTTGCTGTACAATTCAGAGCCCTCAATAGACTACTCCATACTCTTTTAAACCGGGGCTGTTGCAGAACAAGCCATGCTGGACATTGCAATGCTTTCCTTGGAAAAGCATTTGGGTTGCGCTGTGTCAGGTGTGGCAGCAAATCTGGACTGTGCTGCTTAGCAGAGAAGCTTTGCTTTTTGGAGGCAGGCATCCCACCGACACCAAGGAGACGGTTCCACAATTCACTGGCGGCACGCAGGAATTTAGAGGAGATATGAAATTGTTTACTGTGCTGCTTAGTTTTTGTGTTTTATTTCTCTGACAACTTCAAGATATAAGAAAAGAATCAGAATTATTCTTCTGTAAATGAAGTATACACACATAGGAAACACAAATAAATATTATAGCACATGATATTGCCTGGTATTATGCCAGAATAGTTTCAAAATTTTGTTAGCTAGTATTAGGTGTCATAACTTTATATTTTTACTTTTTCTTTATGTTGACATTTATTTCAAAAGGCACTTAATGTGATATTTAAAACATTTCAAAAGCAACTGATTGGTTTTGGGTAGCATATGGAAGATCTCTGCAAAATATGCCAAAGCAGAATGGAAGTAAGTTTTGTAGTAGCATATCTCGCACAGCTTACAATGAAAGTCTAGAAAAGCAATAGACAAGCTTTTCTGTTTGTATTTAACTTTTGCATTTAGAGTAACTTTTCCTTTCATTCTTCAGTGCTTCTGGTACATTGCATGTGTTAACTCTCTGTGTGTTTCTGAACAGGTTTTTAGAATTCGGACTCAGATCCAAACACGTGAATTCTTCAAGGGCAAAAGGCAGCATCACTTGTCATTGATTCTGCCAAGCATTTAAGAAGAAGTGACATTTACCAGGGCTTGTTTTGAAGATCTATAAATGCAATATAGATTTGGCAAGAATAGCTGCTTCAATAAAAGTTGTGCTGTAGCATGTAAGCATGGGCTTTACCACCAGCAGATTCACTAGCACTTTGTCATCCAAGTAAAAATAAATATTCAATAAACAATTTATTAGGGATGTGAGTTCACTTCTGCTTCATTCCACTTGGAAAGACTTGACATCTGTTGCCTACCTAGTGTTATTAAGGACACAATGAAACGAAGACAAATTAATTGTGGAACTGTCAAAACTATGTCAGGGAAACTTTCCTTGGCTAACAAAAATAATGCAAAGAGTAACAGGAGAAGGGATGCATCTTGCCTGTATACATGAAGGTCTTTGGTATAGTAGCGAGGGATAACTGAATCATAATACCTGATTAGAAGCTCTTCTTTCATGGGCCTGATTTCTGCTTTAGCAAAAGTACTTTGCATTGCTCAGGTGGCATTTGAAGAATTAACTAACATTAAATAGGGTTTACAACCATTAGGATCCTCATTTCGACTACCAGATTTGTGTGACATGACATTAATATGAATGATAACAGGATTAATAAAATTATGTGTGGCTTCTTATTCCTGTTAGTAATGCAAGGCCAGGTAGCATGGGGAGAATGAGAAAGGGTCTATTTTGGCTTTGTGAGTACAGTAGTTCTGTGAGTTCCCATTCAGGAGCATTTTCTTGCACCCATTCATCCAACCACATTCTGCAAATCTCCATGCCATCAAAGGCTACAGAAAGAATCAGGATAAAACTTGTGCTGGGTAACTGACTGGCTAAACTTCAACAGTAGTGCTGGAGAGAAAGGTGTGCTGTTGAGGGTTTTTCCGCACAGAATAGCCCCCACAAAATAACCTGCTCAGTGTCCTGGAGAACCATAGTGCCATGCCATTGTGTCAGGTACCTCTGGGGGAAACCTGAGTGGCATTCACATCCACTGACAGCAGCATGGGAGGTGCTTCAGCAGCAGGGATGCCTGCTTCTTATTTAGCCTTGGCGGTAAAGTGGGATCACGGATTAACAGAAAACACCACGCACACACGCAGAATGTATATGAACATCACAGTCAACGTGACAGATTTTTTTTCTAAATACAGAATGGAAGAGGAAAGACAGACTTAATCTTTTTTGACAACATATCAATGTGGCATAGGAGTATCTTTTCTGTAATTTTGGAAATCTTGACCAATTTCTGTGTACTTTTAAGCAAACTTGATGATAAAAAATTATCTTTCTGAGAAACACTGAAGACATTTAGCTTTTAAAAATGTAGAAGATTCAAGGGCATACTTTGGTACTGCATATAGCAAAATGGATCAAACTTTACTAACTGCTAAACATAAAGTACAGAAGCTACACTGCTATTTGGCTGTCAGGACAGACTTCTTCAGTTTTGAACCTTTTGTCATTTAGCTAAGAAGTAACTGATAGAAGAGAATATTTTCTTTTATATGTCATATCATGTAAGTCTAAAAAAATCTATATCTATAAATATATTTTATCTTATATATAGACGTAAAACTAAATGGTTACTAGGAACAGCAAATTAACAATGAGTTGTTGGATTTGCAATGCCCTGTGTTTCCATTTGTTGTAGTAAACAAAACAAGTTAATCCCAGGTTCTAGTTCGGTCCTTGCAACAAATATTCTGAAAATGTAAAATAAAATGATTGTTTCTCTAGAAAAAAGAAAATATTTTTTCTGTGTGTAAGTGCTAACACTGTGTGAGGTACTGTGAATAGGGAATACCAAAAGAAGGCCAGATATGTGGCATGTAAATGGAAGCAGCACAACATTTTCAATAATTTTTGACTCATTGCTCTTTCCTTTCCAAGATTTGTGCCTTTGGGGCCATGATAGCAAACATTTTCTAGGTAGGTTGCCTTGCTGGGCTACAGATTTTGGGAAATGCACTGCGAGCATTTTGGAGTAAGAAAAGGGCAATTCTTCATGTTTTTGTTCTTGTACTGGGAGCAGCTAAGGAGAAGCATATGGAGCTCTTGGACACCTTAGCTCTCATGTACCTTTATAGGGACATTTGCTCCTAATTTCATTACTAAGGAACAGAAATCTGGTCATTGAAACAGAGATCTTACCTTAAATAACAATATACTTGTAAAATAAATGGCTTTTTAACTTTTTGTCTTTTGTGGTGAATTAGCTTAAACTGCTGTTAGAACAATCAGATTGATTGCTGCAGGTTTCATCTATCATGGCTGTTATAAATGGAGCGGTAACGGTGCTGATAATTCAGGCTGCATTACGTTTTCCAGTGTTATTTATATGTCTATTGGAATAGTGTACAGATGAAGAGAATAATCAATGTTCCCTTCTTACTACATTTATGCCTCTCTTAAAAAGAATTAATATGCAGGTTTTGTTTTCTTAACATGGGAGAAAAATGCATGTGGCATTTAACCGGGATACCCCGAGGAAGTGGAAAATAAGCACATGAATGTTGCACCACATCAAAAGTATGGTAATAGGTAGCAGGCGATTATCTAGAAATATATCACTATTTTTTAAAGCTGGGAGCCACCGATCAGAAGACTTATTTTCTGTAACAATACTAAGTGAAAGAGAGAAAAATCAGCTACTCCAATAATGTTTTTGAAAAGCTTTAACATTATTGCCCGTTCACTTCGGTGTTCGCTCTAAAGGAGGTTTACTGCTGATGGACAAATTTCTGGAATGAATGGTATTTTTGAAAACACGTTCACTTCCTTGATATTAGTTGCTAGTTCTCACAATGTAGAAATACACTGAAGTTAGGGGAAAGAAAGTAACTAACTGCCTCTTAGTTAATGACACATTTCAGTAGCTGCTGGTGGACTCTGTTTTTGTCACTGTTTCTTGTTTATCCCAGCCCAGTTGTACAATATTCGAACGGCTCATAAAATGCAGTACAACTTTAACCCCTGACATTGTGGGGTTTTATATCCATGTTGCAGGTAAAGAAGTCAGTTTGTGTCACGTTGCGAGTGGAAGGGCAGATTCAAATGAAGGCAAAGGCGCTTTTGGTCCCCCCTCCTGGTGCTCACTCTTTCTCCTGTGGTTCGGCATGCAGGTCCAGGCTCCACCTCACACTGCGGTCTTTCCCCAGGGAAAGTTGTCTCTAGCTCAGGTTGAGCATGGTGGGTACAGCAGTTCTGCGCAGTTAATATTAGACCTTGGGGCATGAAGTTAGTGGAGCCATTTCAGAATATTCAGACTTTAGCAGAGTGTAGAACATGCAAAGATAAAATTGCTCCCAAGAATGATAGGAATCTCATATCCTCCTATATGTTTTATTTCAATGTTCCGTCATCATGACATGTTTTGAGCCATTTTGTTAATGTCAGAGTTTTCAGTAAATGACATTTAAGCCTAGCATCTCTTGATGGTTATGAGCAAAAAATGATAAAGCTTTTTGACTGAAGTGAGGTGTTATGAATGGACATCTGCTGCAACTGTGCTCACAATGACTCACATTTTAGGGGCTTTGAGTTCATATCTGATTGTTCCAGCTCTTCCAGTGCAAATATTTTAATTCATCAACAATCTTGCCAAAAACTACTTCAGAGATTCAAAAAAGCTCCAGTTTTTAGTAGCATTGTGATACATTGTGGCAAAATTGAATCACAGCTCATAGCATGGCATATTTTAAGTATTCAGAGAGATCTAGCCCAGAAGGCGGTAAAGAAACTAGAAAAAACTAGAAATCAGAGTGTACGCAGCTGACAAAGCATCAATGTGAATCTGTGAATCAGCATTACATAAATTGTCCAAAAATGTTATTAAAGCTCACTGAGGTATAAATTCTATGAAACAAGGGAGGGAAAATGAATACCAGGTAGGAAATCATATCCATCAGAGCTTCTCTCACTAAATCCTTTTCATTGTTGACTAAAAAAAAGTCAGATAATCCCATTTTTACCCATGGACACCAGCTAAATACCTGGGCAGACACTGTACCTTAGCTGGCACACGGTACAGTAATTTGTTAGTTGTAATTGGCTAATAAATTAGAGCCCTGAGATGCAAAGACTGAAAACGTTTCAATGAAAAAATGTCATGCAATGAACAGTAAAGTGCATTGCATCCTCTGTTGCAGTTGTTGGAAGGTCAAATTCCAAAAAACTTTATATGCCCAAGAGAATAAAAAAAAGGATAATTCAAATACTCCTCCGGCTGAAAATGGTACATTGTCTTTCAGCGTTGCACAAATTCACAGTGTGTGTTTTCGGTACATGGGGTGAATTCAAAATGAAACCTGAGGAGCACTAATCAGGATTTTGGGGGAACAGAGTGACCTGCAGATTGTTCATCTTTGCTTCAGGCAAAATGACTTGGCTAAAGTACTTCCCTGGAAAACTCCCGGCTTTCAGCCACCAAAATCTTTACAAGGTTCCTAAGGGAACCCTAACTTCTGCAACTTCTGTGCTTTTATTAATATTAATAGCAAAAATAACAATTATTGTTACCATTGTTGTTATTGCTGTAGAGAAAGCCTGTAAAAATGCATGCAATATACAGCCACTTCCTGGAGGAATTTACAGTCCAAGAGAAGCTGCTTAGTAGTGGAAAAAGGAGGATATGGTTCCACACAAACTATATAGAGACTTTCTGCCTATCATTGAAAATCATTCAATAACCTTTTTTTCTACTTTAATTCGCGTTGGTCTTGGTGCGGGACAGGGCATGATAAGTAGGAGACCAAAGGCCCTTGCTGGAGAAAACGTTTCAAGCGTGTTGAATTTCCCTGTGTGGTTCACTGTGAATACCCTGTAGAAGCCTTTGCTCTGATTCATTCTCACGTTCCCTCTGTACTGCTGATACCACGGTCTGTACGTCTCTCTTAAAGACTCACGTTCAGAACCAAATGCGGAGATGCATCAACACCTGCAGCCGTTACTGTACTGCCCAGTTTGACACTGCTGTACGTTGACTTTGCTTGTGCAATTGGAAGCACTGCTTGGACAGCCAAAAATTGTTTTTTCACAAACATCAGTGAGAGTTCAGCAGTTACATAAAATGGGAGTGAAAACTGCTATGCAGAACTGAAAGAACTTTTAAAAATACATGAGGAACTGTAGATCTGGGATGAATTTGCTAGAATTAGTGTAACCTGTATATCCACTTAGTTTTCTGTACTTATTTAAGTGCCAGGAAATTTGTGACCAGTTCTGCCTTGTTACAGGTGATGTTTTAATTCCCAGACTGAAGGCACTTCCAAAGTTCTTTCCCAGGAACTACATTTTCATGACAAGAAGGCTGTCATCCTACTGTTGGTAGGATTCTTTCATGAAATGAGATAGATATAATGAAATGAAAAGGAAGACCTTCTGAATTTATGTACATTGTTAACTACTATTTGGACAATATCTCCATTCTTAGCACTGTACAGTCCAGCATTACAACCAATTTCTGTGTACTAAAGAGATCCTGCGTTGTGAGATGAATAAATGAAAGTTTAGAGCAGTGTAAGACATCTCAGAAATGAATAATAAGATAGAAAAGGAAGGAGAAGTGAACAGAAAAAAGGAAAGATATTTTGACAGAAAATGAACTATCGCCACTTCTTATTCTAAAAGGAGATTGTAGAGGATTAATGTTGTAAAGAGAGCTGTTCTGCAGTGTGGAACTAACGTCGGGCTTTTTGGGTTAAAGCTGGAATAGTCACGTGCACTTTGGTGTGATAGGCAACTAACATCAGTAGGTTCAAAGCTTGATGAAACAAGTAAAGTGGTCTCATCTTTATTTTAGTGTCACTATTTTAGGTGCATGTGAATATTTCCTCATGTTCATGAAAACTCCTTGGCTGACAACACTGAGGACATGTCTGCGTAGTCCAGGGGCAGAAGGAAATGGAGGAATAGAAGGTGCGCGTTTACTCACCATATATTGGATTTAATTGGGTTTTTATAAATATGTCACAGCTTAGACACTGACAGACAGCCATTCAATTTAAAGATATAATTTACCATGAGTTAAACTGAGGTTGAACATTAGTATAGAGTTGTAACCACACAAGAAGCCCCCTTCTGCATATCTTCCTTCCTAAAAAACATTTCTGTGAAGGGAACCATCTGCTTTCAAGGTTGAGGGTCATCAATCTGTGAAAAGGATTATATGACATGGGGAATAGCAGAGGATTTATCTCAAGGATTTGGAAAGTCTTTTTCGTGTATGCATTCTGTTCTAGTCTTTGGAAAGTAGCCTATTCTAATTGGAAGTTAGGTTATATATTTTGCATTATCATATTATTCTTTTATTACTATCAGCTCCTGTGGCCAAAAAAATCTTCTGTAACGCTTAAAAACTTTCTCTTGTATAAACCAATTATTTGTAGCTGTCTACAAAAGCTGAAATAAAGGTGAGGAAACATAGCATAGAGAGTCCTGTGAGATTATTTTATAATCTCCTTGGCAAATGAAGCACTCATTTGGCTTTTTCAAATAATACACATTCAAAAATACTGAAGAGAAAAGCCTTTCCTCCACCTTCTGGGATAGTTACTTAGAGTAAATTAAAATCAGGGCTGTAAGAAGATCATGCTGGTAACTTAATTCTATGGAGATTATCACTTTTATGTATAATAAAACAATATATGAAAATTTGAAACCATAATCCTTAGGCAGCCCTTTCATCTGTGCATTTGAATGGAAGTTCTTTGCCTGTGAGTATGAGTGAATTGCTGTTGAATGCAGTGACTGAAATTCTTGCATATTATAGAGAAGATGCTACTGAAAGCTCCAAAAGAGGGCAACAAACTCACCAATGCAAAGCTGGTACTCGGCACTGCTGCCAGGGAATGCAGTGGAAAAGGGAAGGAGACAACAAAAGCACCTGAGGATTTCCAGGAGAGGATGAGCATAGTTCCTGTTGAAAAGGATTGAACAAGAGTGGTGATGACTGCTTATAAGTTCAAGTCGTTTCTCCAAATACAGTCTGTACCAGATTTTCTTTTCACCTAGAAGATAATCAATGTTTGACCAGAGGGGAAAAAAAAAAATACAATACGTTATCATGGAAGTGTAGCTCAAAACTGTCTTGCCAGATTTTGTTCTGATTTTGTAGAAACCACCTTTAGTCACAATTTTCAGAGTAAATGGATATTCCGTGCCAAAGATATAGGGGAATTACAATTTTGTGATGCACCAGTTTATATGAAAAAATGGTAGTGATCTTAACTGCGCAGAGGTGGGTTTAACTTCTCTATTACTATTTTTGCCATTCATCCGCCATTGCAAGTTGTATTGCAAAATTGCTTTCAGAAGTTGTTCTAGTTTTCTTTTATTGTAACAGGAAACATCAGGATTTCATCTTTTGACTGCATTCTTAGTTAGAAAATAGGGCAATTGAAAGAATGAATTTTGTTATACGCAGAGCAACCTCAGCATTGAAGCTGCAATTTTGACTTAGCCAGTACTGAAAAATGTGAACATTACTGGCTACGTCCTTGAGCTCTGAAAAGGGAAGTCTGGGATGAGAACAAGTGCAGGTCCTCTAGAGAATGTGGAAAGGCAATCTGCAGAGAGGCACATCTATACGTTGACCTGTCTGTTGTGAAAATAGAGAAGAAAGCAAATCATTCCCAATTCTTCAGACGTTCTGACAGCTAAAGTAGGCATTAGCAATTTGCAACACATGGCATGGGGGATGAAAGTCTCTGAGCTCTACAACTGAGAGTTTCCTGGCTGAAATGAAGTAGCAGTTGAAGTTAGCTCAGAGAAAAACCTATTTTATCATCCACTGTGCGGGGATGAAATAGATAACTTTACCAAAGAGCAGGGAAAAAAATAATGTCACATCTCAAAAATAGTAACTTGTTCTGGCTTCAAGTCTGAATACTTCTGAGGTTTTTTGGTCTTTATATGAGGATTTTCCTGACAAAGAAGGATCAGGTTTTAGTATATAGGCTTCTGCTAATATATAATAATCTCCTGTTGCTCTCAATGGTCTTAGTACCTAAAAATCATTTTGATGGCAATATATTGATGAAGAAGTAGTCATTTTGGAATTTGATTGGCACAAGAGCTGGAAGATTCTCCCGGTGTTATCCTGCCAGACGCAGGTTTGGCTGGGCTTGCCCACAGCCTCAGCCAGGCTTGTCAGAAAAAGGGCTGGGAGTGTGAGCAGGAAGATTTGCATGGTCAAATCTTCAGGCAATGAGAGCTGTTGTTATTTTAAAGGACTTAAACTGGGCTCTACTGATTTACACCAGAATGCCTTTGCAATGTTAAAAAGCTGTTGTTTTTTTTTGCACAGGCCTTTTGAGGGGGTGAAGATTATTTATACGAATAATTCTGAACTAGAATAAGTAGAGATGGAGAAGTAGCAGATGAATGTTTTCAACAGTTGCTAATATAATTTACATGCATTGAAGATGTAGTCAGGTATATTTGGAGAGACATCAGATTTCTCTGACATAAAAAGTAGAGTCAAAACTACTGGAAAATATGCCATTACTTAGAAAAAATTGAACAGCTGAGAGAATAAAATATATATTTGAATTTTGATTATCTTTCAATATTTCTGTGTAATTGATATAGCAGCAAAGCCAATTAAATAAGTGAAAAGTGAAATTATATGATAAACATGAAAACGATTTTGACTTTACTTTTGGAGACAGAAGCTAACACTATCTTCACCAGTGTGAATCTGTGAAAACTGTTTTCTTCACTATTTAGCTCTGCTTGCTTTTGATTTGATTTCAATTAATAAAATAATTCTTAGACATATAGTCCCTGTTGACATAGTCATTGTTAAGTGTTGAACATAATGGAGACATAGACAATAATAATTTCATTATTATTTCTGTAGTTGTGGGTAATAATAATAATAAAGTCTGTGTGGAAAGAAAAGATCCACAGAGATACCTGATGACAATAAGGAAAGACGGTGTCTCATTTGGAGGAAATTCATTGATTTTCACATGCAGCTTGTGTTTAATGAAGTTATTGTCTTGTCTTCACTGTCTCTACGCTAGCATTCCCTTTTCACACACATTTAGATTATGGAGTTTCAATTAAAATAAAAAAAGAAATAAACCTTGGGCTCTGACACGAGTGAAAAGTGCTACTTTTTGTGGGGAAAATTTGTACCAATGACTATTTTTCATGGGGTCTCACTACTATCAATGCTCTTCAACCAAGAGCAATTTTTTATCTGCTGCTGCTGTTGTCATAGTATTTGCGTCACTCCAGCGTCTACCGGACTCCTTCTCTCTTTCCTTGGTATTGTCCGTCTGTGGGAATTCACTTCTGGGAGACGCAGGTCCTGGGCAGACCTGCAGCAGGGGGGATGGTTAATCAGGGGTTGGGCGTCCTCCCGAACCGTTCCCCGTTAGTGACATGGAAGTAATGTGTGTACAAGAGCACTGCTGTGATCCTGCTCAGCCAGTGGAGATAAATTGTAATAATTGGGTGGTGGGGCAGGAGCCGGGACTAGGTGTGACGGCAGAGACAAAGGGAACAGGAAATCGCCATATGGCATCATATGCTCCTTCTCGACCTTAATTCTGATTGCAGCTGTCAGCGTGGCATTACGGTTCTTGAATGTGCTGTTTTATTGAGCTCGGTGGGGGGGAGAGATTTTTTTGAAACTAAAACAATGCTGGAAAATGATTGGCATAAGGTTAACTCTAGACACGTTGCAGTTTCTGAGACAGTCGCATAAGAAACAGCAATATTAACTTATCAATGAGGGAATTTTTGAATTAGTTAAAATTTGCATTTTTCATCCATCTTGTTCTAACTCTTATGTGAGTTAGAAGGGCTAGGAGATAGAATTGAGAGGACATATTCGCTTAACTCTAGTTTCTTATGCTCTGTAACAAGTATTCTGTGTTTGTTTCATTTGTTTACTCTCCTTTAATGCCACGGTTCTTTTGCAGTATGAAGGATGGTATACTTGCACTGGTTTGAAATGCATTAGGAGAAAATGTCCAAAGGGTGCTGCAGGAGAAAGAAAATATACTGAACTTAACAAAAGATACACTGTTATCATGACCAGTGAGGAATGGGATTGCAATGGTTTCTTAGGCTCTTTTACTGAAAATATTGTTTTGTGGAAGCATGAAAGATACCTATTGACCCCTCTGCCTACAGCCACCTACATTGCTCAGGGCTGAGATGTATTTCCTGCCTGTATGCAGGTACCACAGATGAACTTTTCATGCTTTGAGTTGAACAGAACTCTTCAGAGTTATTCTGTGTATTTTTCTTCAAAGTTTATGTTATTTATTGTATATTCTTTTGCCTTTAATAGGGCTAGCATTGGCTTAGAGTTACAAAGTGAAACTGTAGTGATTTTGGAGACATAGTTCAGAAGTTGCTAGTTTTATGGCTATGATAATGATTTTAATATGTACGTATTTTAGCTGAATATTTTTGTTGCACATTCTTATAAACTTGAATTCTGTCTTAGTTTTTTCTCCTGCAGGAATTTATAAAACAAACAGAAATGTGTAGTGTGACGCAAAAGAGAAGTAAACTCAAACACACTTATATACATAAAAACTTTCATGTAAAAATCATTTTAATAATACTACGCCAAAACAATTGTAGGTGCACGGTGACTCATTTTTGTGTATTCACATAAGAACATGCTCTGAGCAGCCTTAGATTGAGATTTGTGAAATTATTTTAATCGATCTACTTACATGGCAGGTTTGAAAAGGTGAGATTTGCATTTGAAAAGGATGAATCAGAACTAAAAATATATTAGAGATTCTTCCCCCTCCCAAGGGTCGGGAGTCATGTACTGTAACCATTAACAATTAACGTGATTCAGGTGAAGTGCTTTCTCCATAGACTTAAGTACCATTTTATTTAAGAAAAGGAGAAAGAAGGAGCCGAAGTGGAGTGTCAGGGAGGTGTCAGACAGCTTTTGTGTTTGTTAAAACCTTCATGTATACTTAAGTTGGTTCTAGATAATTTATATTACTATTTTCATTAATGAAAAAAAAAAGTTTGTGATGAAGTCCATCTAAGTCTTGCCCAAATGTAGACTTTATTTACTAAAACTTGTGTAAATCCCAGACAATAGAACAGTTTGAATACTTCCTAGTCTAATCTTTTACCCAACTTTTTTAAGTATCTCCTCCTTAGGCTGAAAATGTAGTGAATATTAAAGTAGTTTTTACTTCTGGATGCTCAGAAATGTCTGCTTTGACAGAATGGACAAATATTCTATTTAGACTTCTTTTTAATTCTGGGCTTAAGTAAATAGACAATGAACTCCATCTCAATATTGTCGAAAAATGTGAAGAATGCAGCCCTGTTTTTAATAGCCCACTGGATAAAGCACTCATCCAAGGAGAGAGGTGGCCAAGCTCTGGGTTCTGCTGAGACTGATGATGCTTCAGCTGCATCTTAAGAGCCTGCTTTTGTCAATAAACCTGATGTAGACAGCACATGGTGATGAAGTTCATAACATGCGTGTGAAATAAGGACCGGACCAGAAATTCGCCTTCTGAGGCTGACTCTACCAACCAGATATGTCCCCTTCCATCTGCTGCTAGACAGCATATTTCTTTTGGTGGTTTCTTATGGGAAGATATTATCAGGTTAAACATATCTGGAACTTTTATCAACATTCGTTTGAGGGTTTTGTGGTGTTTTACTGCACATAGCATAAAAGCAGAAATTCTCTTCAATTATGTGATATTTAGTTATTAGATAATTACAGATAATTGCATGGGCAAGTTCTATGAGCTGAAGTGTTACCGGAAGATCTAAAATCTACAAATTGGGTAACAATTACGTTTGGAGTTATATCATTATTTCAAGTATAATTACCATGAGATTGGCAGTGCATGTAATTAATGAATAATCACTGGAATTTGCCTTCATAGTTGTGCTTCCCCCTTGTTGTAAAGTTCTTTGTCACAACGTTTAAGTATAAAGATAACATAAATTGACCTCCACAAGTGTTATACTAAAACTCAAAATACTGATTTCCACTGCAGTACTAGCTCCCTAATGTTCTAAAAGCATAGTTACATGGAGAAAACAGGGAAGGGACAGTGTGCTGTGAATGGGGAAGAAGTGAAGCAATCTTTCAATAGGTGCCAGCCAGTGAGATAACTCTTTTCCATAGCTATCCAAAGTAACCCTTTTTTATCCTATAAAGCTAGTTTGTAACTAGCTAAAATTCTGCTAAGAGTAGTCTTTCAAAATCCCCTCACATTACCTGTGTTTTCCTTCCATTGTAAGGAAGTTTGATCAACATAACTTCACACAGAAGAGAAGAATCTGTAGTTTACTCTTGGCTTCCAGTTGAACAAAGCTTCTTTTTTCCTTTTTTTTTTAGTATTGTTTATGTAGGACACAATTTTGCCAAACTTTCAAGTTATTAAACAGTGACTTTGCTTCTTTGTTTGTTTAATTGTTGTTTTCATCATTTATCAGGTTTTACCTGGCGAGATGATTATACACAGCATGTTATTGGTCAGGAACTCTCAACCATTCACAAAATACAAAACAGACAACCTGACGTATTTGCATCTGAAGGATCTGACACAGCAAGGTAAGTCTTCAAAGGTGTTTTTGCCTGGTAATTTTTTGGAAGGGTTTGCAAATGATGAGAAATGGATTGGCACTGAAGCTGAATTAAGCACATCACCAAAACCACCATCTATATGCTGAATGGAAACAAGTTGTACAACAGCACCAAACACACCAGTAGGAAAACAGCAGACAGAATAAATCAAAACCCTCAACCCTGTTCTTCTAATTATCATCAAGTTAAGAAAATTTGCCTACTGTTGTTAATTTAGGTGTCAGAATTCAAAACATCGGGTCTTTTATCCAGTTTATGCAGTGTCTAGTGTCAGTTCTGCCAGCTCTACTTATGACTGGCTTAAAAAGGCAGACCTATGCTGCAGCTCATCCACAGGAGACATTTTATTCTGGAATAAGCCAGCAAAAAGAAACAAAAAGAAGTATTGAATGACATTCTGAGCAACTAATTATATTTTCAAACTCATATTCTTCCAAAGCATAGCTGCAATTGATTTAAAGTCCACAGATTCTCAGCTTTAGTTGCAAAATTTGTCCAGGAAGGAGAGATCCATGCAAGTTCCCATGACAGAAAACAGTGTTGGGACATTTCTATCTATTCTTTGCATTATAGAAGCTATTTTTCTTGTGGCTTGAAAGATATTGAGGGGTGACTTAGCAGTTATTGGTGGCAAGAGACTTAACATCTGTAATTCTGTAGAGTGGTATGGATGTAGGACTTGCAATTATATCATCTTCCTATAAAGATACGTGTATAAATGTGCTCTTTTACCTGTTCTGTCCCATAGGCTTTTAAGTGCAACCCAACCACACAAACCCCAGAAGAAAATTTTAAAATGCATAAAATTCTAAGAATGTTAAAAATGGTAAATTTTGTTTTCTCATACATGATTTTAAGAAATGCAGTCTCAAAAGGAGTGAAATTGAAAGAAAGTGCTTCTTGTTAGAAAACTTTCTGCATGGTGGGATAAAGCTTGAGCTTCTTGCCTTGATGGGCAAGATACTGAATTTTAGACTTTAGATCTGCATATACCACAGTATGTGCTTTGCATATACTGCAGAACCATTTCTTTTCTAGATTGTTCTTTTATGGAAATAAAAATGATGTGTAATTGATACTGCCCAGTGGCTTCAGCTGTGTTTGCCTCGGTTTGTTTTGATTTAATTCATAGAATTTCAATCTGTATTTCACATATTTGCTGATTCAAAAGCATTCCTTAAAAACACAACACCGTACATTTCAGGAGTGCAGTGAGGCAGAAACTTAACTTCTAAAGAAGGTACTGATCTATAGACTTCCATAAAAGTGATAACAACATGTGGTTGAATACATAAACACGTTTTCACTGCTTTGATACACAGAATGCCATTACTGTACGGATTACTCTCTGTACATGGTATAAGAAATGATTTTGAATATCTACTGGGGATTTTTTTTTTTTTAGAATGAGTGTATCTAAAACTTTTATTCGTGAGAGTAAGAAAAAATAGGCCAAATTTCCTCAAGATCGAGACTGTATTCTGCAGTATTTCAGATTCACAGTTGTATAAAAATAAAATGTGTAAGAAGGTATAAGAAATAATTTAGGTTTTAGACGGAGAACAGATGATCACTTTTAGGAGTTCCTGCTGTGATAAGGTTTGAGCTGTTTTGCATTTTTAACCAGAACTATACATTTAACAAAATAACCCATTTTGTGTGTTGACGCTTTAGGAACATCAGAATTTCAGATGTGTTCTACATATAGCAATTACTATTGTGGATAGATTTTCTGAAGTTACCAAGCTGTGCTTCTGAAAGCATTATCTTATGTGCCAACAGCTTAAAGCATTAATTGATTTTTCAGGTTGTCCGTTTGCAGTATATTCTGTAGGTCAGAGAACAGCAGGAACTTTTTTTCTGGCATCGTGTAGATTCTGATCAAGTTTTCTATGTGCCCAGTGTGCTCAATGAGCTTGCTAAAATTTTATCAGATAATTAAATAATTAAAAAAGCAACTTAGTGTAGGTATCTAATTATCAAAGAAACATTATGGCAGGAAGACCTTTATTACTTGTGTAATAAGACAATATAAAGTCATACTAATGAGTCATTAATCCCCACAGAGCTAGCGAGAGTAAGAAAATAGACTCAGACACTTGAAAGATAAATTGACTTAGGCTAAATTAGTGCACAAGAAATCTGATGGAACAGAAGACATGGATTACATCTTAAAAAAAATGCCGAAACTGGGAGCTTGATTTCAAGATGAAAGTTCTTTCTTTGGTGGCTAACTGGAGTGTACATGGTATTTCCTGGGCCCTTATTAAATTTCAAAAAAAACCCACTCTTGAAAGAGGATCCAAGATAAAGGATAAAAGTCCATTCTGCACAGAGGGAATAAATGTCAGTTGTGTTCATTGGTGCAATTAGGCAAAACCACAAACGTTTCCAGCAAACTTCAATGTATGAAAGGGGATATAGCATTATTTCCATAATAAAACCATCATTAAGTCACTAATGATATTCTCACAGCATTTAAAACGGAGAAATTTTATTCTAAAAAAGGTGGTATCTTTGAATTGAGACCATTCTAGAAATATCTGAGGATCAGTGATTTAGATATTTCCACACAAAAGCTTCTAAAGTGTTGGGCTTTGTAGGAAATACATAACTATTGCTGTGGATAAATAGTTTTAAATATTATTGTCTTTGAAGTTCATTGTATGCAAAGTCCTTTTTCAGAACAAATTAAAACTGAAAATACTTCCAAATAAGTGCACAACAAGAACTCAGCTGACAGTCGTGTCTCCTACTCACCAGGTGCTTTTATGTATTTGTCTTTCATCCATTTTCCAATATCACTTTGTCAAATTTAAAAGAAATATTTTATTTCAGTTGCAATAATATCTCATTTAATGTATTTTACTTTCTGTGTTAACAAGGTGAACAACAGTGACATACTTGTGAGCTAAAAAAATTTTTAAAAATCTTTCAGATGTATTCATAGGATTTTATTAAAGTCGTTATCAAATGAAATGTCATGCTTTGTTAGACTTTTACATTTTAATTGTTTAAAAGTTTATAGCATAAAGTGTTACATCTAATGTGGAATTTAAACACAATTTGAGTGCAATTACTGTCCTCATAAAAAAAATGAGAAATCTATGGCCCCAGATTTTGCTTCTACCACCAGTGTGAGTGATTATATACTGTAAATAATGGCTTGAAAAGCGAACCTAAATCCTATCTTTTATCTGCGCATTCAGTTCCTATTAGCTCCAGTGGAAATTCTCAGGGCAGAATTTGGTCTGGTATTTCCATTTTCCCTTTCTTTGCAAAGTTAGTGAAGAGCAGAGAAGATAGATGTTGGAATTAACTGATGAATGAAAGATGAGTGTTTGAAACTGGGATACCTTCTATGATTTGAGACTCTGTGGATTAGCTCATCTCTACTGAAGCAGAAAACATGTTGCCCAGCTCTTTCTTAAACTGTAGAACAGTTTTACTCTGGCTTTAAGTTGAAAAGGAGGTGGATAATTTTACCTGCAGGTCCACCCTCCATCATAAGGCAGAATTTAGAGCTCTGGAATAAGAGAAAAATATGAACTGCACGCGGAGGAAGCAAGACTTATGGTGAATTATATCAAGATGGCTATAGTGCTCTGTGCGGTCAACCTTAGTTTTCCTGGAGTTTGTGTGCCTGATGGGTAGCTGGTTGATTTATGCTGGGGAGAGGTTGAAGATTTTTCTCATACTTCAAAGTGAGCAACTATTGGTTGCAATGCCACCACAGCAAATTAGATTATTAATTATATTTATTGGCATGAAATTAGTCAGGACACGCATTTGATACAACTGTGAGCATGGAAGGAAGTCTGTTACTTTGTAAGTAATGTAATTAAGCCTAAGATTAGGAAAATGACATAACGGTACTCTCTCAAGCTGTGCCCCTACATAAGAACCATGACGTGGTCTGGTAGAATAAAATTCTGCTTGCATTGGCATGAAGGTATTGAAAGTTAAATGATAACTCATCTCCCTGAGCTGGAAGGCTCTTCCACCTGGAATTGTTCTTCACTGAAGAAGAGCATGGGCATGCAGGTAGGAAATGGTGACACCAAAAAGGTGATTTCCCTCAAAACAATGTGTCACTCACAGGGAAGGAAGCAGCCTGGGAACACTCTCTCTTCTTTCTTGCACAAGGAATGAAGTAGTTAGTGGTGTTGACATTTAAATTATCATCATCATTGACATGTTGTTGAGATAGATGAGCAGAGCTGGTAATAACTCAGATTGGTTGCACACAGCGCTCTGAATCCCATATAAGCACCTCTGCACTGCTGTTGTTTAATCACTTTTTTAGCTTTTCTTTGCAAACGTCACCAAGATCTGTCTACACCAGCCAGGGAACACCACTATTCTGTGAATCCCAGGCAAAAGAGAAGATCGGAAGAGATACTTGTTCCATCTTATTATTCCCTTTTTAAGCCTTCTGCTGGAGCTGACTTGCTCAGTTTTTTCTCCACATCCACAAGTCTCACTGTATTCTGTAAATTGGTGCAGGGTCAAAATGACATTAAATCTCATCAGCATCTAGCATTTTTTTTAAATCTTAGAACAATCTCATATTTCTTTGGGGTGCAATTTAATCATGCATATTTTCTTTTTACAAGCATTTTCTTTTCTTCCAAATATGGCTTTGCCTTGATGTAGGCATTTTATTTGATTTACAGTTGGATCATTAACTTTGATTCATGCAATGAATTGTTAATATTGCAAGATTTTTTGACGGCTTTTACTGCAACTGAATTTTCTATACTTTTGTGATTGTAAGCTTTTACATAAAGTTTTTGTTATGTATGGAAGTAACTTCAGTGATTTGCAGTGCCCTTTTAGTTGGGTACTTTGCACGTTGTACAGGCTGGTAACTTTCTTACCTTGCTTTTACTGTGCAGGACTTTGGGACAGAATGCAGATAACGAAAGAAATCACAATCTGGAAAATGATGTGAACTTGGCCAAGTCTCTTCAGCAATATCTTAAATATCTTGGTATTCTCTCCCAGTCTGCAGCTACAAATTTGTATCCAAGGAAGACAAATGACAAAGCTTCTGTCAAGGTAGTATTTTTAATGTGGTTCCTACATTCTGCCATTTCGGTTACTTCTCTGAATTCTCCTTATTTTTCAATTTTCCCTTCTATCTTAAGACCAAACATTGTTTCTCACTGCCTCCTCCAATTGATTGTTGTAGCTGCACTAACCAAGTTCTCTCCAAATGAGATGAGTCAGCTTCAGCATTGTAAATGACAGAGCTCTTCTTATTTGGAGCCTTTTAGCCGAATTTGGGACGGATTATATGCGAGGAAGGAGGAAGAGTGGGATAAAGATGGTAACATCTTTACTGGCTGATCTGAAAGTCTTCTTACAGCATCTCAGCTGCTCTCCAGAAAGCTGACTGAACTACCCAGTGATTTCTTTCTGGTGTTTATGGTGTTTAGAATACAATTAATATAGTCTTTGTGCAGATATTGATAATTGATCTGATGGGTTGTGCCACAACATTTCATACGTCTTATTGATCACAAAGGAGGCCTATCATGACCAATTAGGGTTTATATATATATTTTATAAATATACGGATAGCTAGGAAGATAAATTATAACCATTAAATTTCAAGTATTGGCTATGTTAAAAAAACCCACAAATGCCTATTTGAGAACAAACCCAATTATTGTTCTTCCTAGAGAAAATCTATCTCACTCCAAAAAGGAGATTGATAAATTTATAAAAATGATTGGATGAAGGGGTTGCATATGACAGGCCCATATAGCCGTACACCTTTTGCTCAGAAAATATGTTTATCCAAAGCACTCCTGTTCTAAAGAAGTAGACTGCTATTATAGTGTTCCTTTCAAAAAATTGATATGTGCTATTTGCATGAGTACAGTGTAAAAGCAACCACTTTGGCTAGAAGCTATACTGAAGTTTTAGGGAAAATATCAGGCAAAGAAAATCTAGTGTCAAAGCCAAACTGCTAGTTTTTTCCAGAAACTAACTCAAGAGACACAGAACTACTGCAGTGTATCTGCAACAGCAACTCCCAGCAACAGTATCAGTTGGATCAACTATTTAGTCATGGTACAACTGAAATGTTACTATTCTTGTCGGAAGCTGCGAGTTTCCAGTTTCACTGATTGGCATATATAGTATGTGATTTATGGCGTATGTCGGGGTAAGAGAAATTTGCAGGCAGTGGCAAGGCAACTCTGGGGATGGATGAGTGACCACCTTCGTGGTACTTTTCCTCCACTCTCTACTCATGGGTGTGGACCGCAGTGAGGATGCTCTGCTTTGAATCCTGGCTTTCAGAGACAAGAAAACTTGCACAAGAAGTATTTCAGTGGGTCTGGTGCTGTCATGCAAGTTCATAAATAATCCATATGGCTGAGACCTTCTGTGGGGAAGCATGCTGTGATAACACCACCCACTGACCTTATCGAGTGTTGCCATGGAGATGGGTACTCTGAAGCCTAGGGGAGTGGGATGAAGAGGAGAAAATCTGGAAATGAAGCACGCATAGGAGCAAACCATACACTTCTGTTTACTAAGGAGCATTTTAAAACAACATTGAGTCAGACGTGTTACCTACAATTTAAAATAAGAACAAGGGAAAATCGTCTTAAAAATTCATCATCAATCATGAACTGTAAATGATCCTGCAGACATTTCCCTGTCCTCTGCAAATGCAACTACTATCTTTAAAAAGAAAGAAGAGGAGCACTGTGTTTGTACCTTGATTCATTGGTTCATTAATGGAATAACATTTAAACAAAAGAGAATACAGTATTTTTGCTACTACAGGAAGCAGAAAAAAGGTAAAATTTAATGATTTGGAAAAAGTAGGAAGGAAAGGAACTGCAGGAGCCACATTTCATATGGTCATAACACTTGAAATTGAAAATGGGTGTATTACTTTAATTGCGTGGTTCAGGAAAATCTTGGTACCTTATTTTTGTGTCTCATATATGGATAAATTATGAACCTACATTAAATAATCCTAGCAAGATCTTATCTTTTTAACTTTCTTTCACTTTTCTGATTAAGAATAAGGGTAACACAGAGGTACTTTACCCTGCTTAAACTTAGAATTACAGCTTTTGGACCTTTGCCCTTCTTAAAAATAATTTTCTTTCAAGTGTATATTTATCTCTGTCAGTTCATTCTTGTTGTCGGTGAGTAGGAGATGTAACACTACTCAGGTTGCTTTGATACCTTGCCTGCTATGAAGTATAGCTGAATTTCGCAGAAATTTAGTGCTTCTAGGCAGACTTCCTGAGTGAATGCTGATTTGTTCCAGAACTGTCATCAGAAGATTCTGGCCAAGAGTGAAAGAAAGGAAGAAAAAAGACAAAGAAGATTTAAAATATTGGTTATACTCCAAAAGAGTTATTTAGTATCCAAACTTAAATATTTTTCATCAAACTTTTGGTCCCTAGTTTTCCTACTGTCTTCTACATGTACTGTCAGAATAAAGCTACAGAGCTTCAACACTACCAGGTAGAGAGCAGACATACAGTTATGCACAAAGTTACAAAATGAGACACGGCAAAACCAAAAACAGGTAACTCTCTTCCTATTTCCCTTGTTCAAACAACTATCAGCTTGAGTCTTGATACAACATGGACAGAAATAACACCATTAAACTTAAATCACGTGATGCACCAGAATTCCTGTAATGTCTACCATTTATTGCAAGAGCTTCTTGGACTGATTTTTGAAACACTTGAAGTTCGTCGCTAACTTAGAGCTTTTTCTCACTATTTAGACAGTATCTACTGCAGGCTGTTATCTAGCCACTTGGTAATGACTCTGCCGGTGGATAAATCGCAGTAGATCAGAAGACTTGGTGGGTCTGTTACCTGAAGATTACATTTGTAAAGGACATTGCACTTCAGTTCGGCTGAAACGAGTTGTTCAGAAAATGGGCACTTGGTGACATTTCTTACTTAAGCGTTAGCTGGTGGTTTTTTGGTTTTGAGATTTTTTTCCCCCACTTGGGCTTAATGAAGGTTTTACCATTCACAGAATGCTGAATTATCAGTGTTTGTGATTCCTTTCTACCAAACCTGGACTTAGTATGGAAAATAACGTATAACCAGGCACATACACGTAGTGAGATACCTCGGTTTATCTTATCTATAGAGTCAAGAAATCCAGAGGCTTCAAATCACGTGTGAATTCCCCTGCTCTCCTTGGCTCCAGTTAGAGCAAACCCATCTCTTCCAGAAAAAAACCCTAAACCCTGAAAAACCATTACACATTGACATTCCTACAGAAACTGAGAATAGACTTTCCTGGATTCAAAGGGACAGCAGATAGCTGATACTACTAAAGCTAACCAGCTGTAGAAGGAGAGCTTGCATGCTTTGCTGCTGAAGGCAGCCCTGCTGGTAAGCTCTGTGTGAGCGTCTGCGTAGTAGAGGCATGGGGGAAACCTTGAGGAAATCTTTAAATAACGGAGGTGGAAAATGAAAAAAATGGCTATGTCCACAGCAGCTGTTACAACAAAACAAATAAAAGAGGCAGCAAAAATGATCAGTATGGAAACATACACTCCTGTTGTCTACTTTTCACCAGCCATTAGCCAAGACAGTGAGAAATTGTCTTACGTTATAGTTTTTTAAAAAGTCTAAGTGACTAATTTTTTAGTCATCACAGAAAGAGAAAAGATTTGAAATGTGATCCAAATGTGTTTAAAAGCCTGAAAATCAGAGAGAAAATCAAAAGAACTCACCTGGAAATGCTTGTTTTTCTCCTTGAACTTGTTGTTATTTTTAGCTGGAACTGCTCGCTTTTTTCTTGAACTAGCTATCATTTTCACATATTCTCTTGCCTTCTGGTAGCCTGACTTGTGAAATTTCTAATGCCTCAGGCTGGCGAAAGTGCACGGCTTTGGTAACACAGCACTGCACTGGGCTTATTTCAGACACAGTGGCTAAAGCACGCAGCAGTCATGTCCACTACACCACACGGCTGGACACCGTCTTCCTTGCTCTTTTGATCTCCCAGCTCCACTCTGGGGCTGGGAGCTCCATCGGCTCCTGTGTGAAACCTTCTAGGCTGTAGGAGTAAGGAACTTGCCTGTTGCACTTACGCTGGTCTCTGGTTTATGGATAAGGGTTTTAGGTCTATAAGATGTGTGTTATTGCTCTTATTCCTTCCCCCTGACTTGACTTCTGAGATCTTCAGGCATGGGTCCTACCTGCTACTAAGCTATTCTTCAGGCTGCTGTGCTATTCAGGCCCTAGTACATACTGTAGAAAGGAAGAGAGAAAATTTATTATCTCGGAGTCTTCAGGGAGTTTCATCCGTTTTCTGCTTTTTCTTTTTCTTTTGGTTTTAATTACTTTCATTCATTTTCAAGGTAGACTTTATGTATACATACTGTGATTACAGAATTCTCTGTGTCGCAGATATTCTCATAAGTTTTAAAGCAAAGGCTTCGGAAAAAAACACATTCTTTATGTCAAAGAAGTCACCAATGAAGTTAATACTAATACACTAATAAAAGGTTTTCACAGAATCATGAAGGGAAAAGGAAACAGATAAAGTGAGGGGTATGGCTGGCAGAGGGGTATGGCCAATTGTTCGACCAGCAGGACAACATCACTTCCTCCATGCTCAGAAGCGGTGCATCCCCCTGAGAAAGAAATCTAGCAAAGGAGGCAGGAGACCTGCATGGATGAACAAAGAGCTTCTAGCGGAACTCAGGTGGAAGAGAAAGCTCTATGGAATGTGGAAAGAGGGACAGGCCACTTGGGAAGAATACAGGAATGTTGTCAGAGCATGCAGAGATGCGACGAGGAAGGCCACGGCCCACCTGGAATTGAATCTGTCAAGGGGTGTCAGAAACAACAAGAAGGGCTTCTTCAACTACATCAATAACAAACAGAAGACTAGGGACAATGTGGGGCCGCTGCTGAATGAGGAGGGTGTCCCGGTGACAGAGGATGCAGAGAAGGCAGAGCTACTGAATGCCGCCTTTGCTTCAGTGTTCAGTGCCAAGGCAGGCCCTGAGGAATCCCAGGCCCCGGAGGTAAGAGAGGAAGCCTACAGAGGGGATGATTTTCCCTTGGTTGAGGAGGACTGTGTGGTGGATCATTTCAGCAATCTGGACGCCCACAAATTCATGGGCCTCGATGGAATGCACCCACAAGTGCTGAGGGAGCTGGCGGATGTCATTGCTGAGCCACTCTCCATCATCTTTGAAAGGTCCTGGAGGACAGGAGAGGTGCCCGAGGACTGGAGAAAGGCCAATGTCACTCCAATCTTTAAA